>Ga0214543_1000138_pt1 | contig 101559 bp, 46 predicted proteins | sample CNSS2metaG_FD_160094 | JGI IMG/M metagenome (GOLD analysis project Ga0214543, IMG submission 160094) | Root nodule microbial communities from cowpea collected in UCLA plant growth center, Los Angeles, California, USA - CNSS2 | ecosystem: Host-associated > Plants > Roots > Nodule | place: USA...
TTATCACTTACATATATATATATATATATATATATATATATATATATATATATATATATATATATATATATATATATATATATATATATATATATATATATATATATATATACTACAAATTTTCCGTTACAATTGTTACGAATATGTTTTTATTCCTTTAAATTTTGACTTAAAATTAAAATTTGTCTCTGTATGAAACTTTGATACATTTTGGTTTCTAAATTTTAAAAATGACGATTGAATATAGTTCTTTAAACTTGATTACGTTAATTCTTTTAGACGTGTTGAACGCGTTTCATGTTAATACTGAAGTTGTTTACATTGTTTGACACATTATAAATTCATATTTACTGAAAAATGCGTTCAACACATAAAAAAACGTAATTGAATTAAAAGAATTATATTCACTCATTCTTAAAATTTAGGAGTCAAAATATATCAGAAACGAATTCTAATTTTAAATCAAAATTTAGGACTAAAACAGTAATTAACCCAACATAAGAAGATTAGTTTCACGTTATAATTATTTTATCTAAATGTATTTAATGATTCGCATGTATTAATTATTTTGTACTTTCCTTTCAAAAAGACGGTTTCACAAATAAATTATATATATATATATATATATATACACGTGTGTGTGTGTATACACGTACCATAGTTATAGTCTAAAACCAAGAGTTGTGTGGTACTTAAATTTAACAATATTTAATGTTAACTAAATTTAACATTTAAAAGTTTTCAGAAAAGGACAGTAGGTATAAATATTGAAAACGAATCGTAATACGAGTTTTGAAACAACATAAATGGATACAATGTCCTATAACCTTGTAAGAAAACTTAGTACAACATTAAATCCTTAAGCTAAAACATATTTGTCTCACAGAAGGTGATGATTGTTGGTTTAAAGATCTTAACTTCAATTTCAATATCCTACTAACATTAACTTATCTCCAACCAATGCAAATGGAAAAAAAGTCTTTGAAGCAATTAATACACTGACTCACCTTGCAACTGTGTGTGTATAAATCGGAAGCAGAAGCTTTTCAAAGCAATTTCAGTTCCACCATTGTTGCGCTCAATGTGTTTTCTGGTGTCAGTCTAGAAAAGGAAAAGGAATAACAAGAGTCAAAAGTGGGAAACTTAGGTGACAGTGAAAAGCATCTGATATAAGAACAGAAAGAAACGCAGAAGGGAAAAATTAGAATCCAAGTTGATTTAGAAAGTGAGAAAATTTAGATGAATGGTGAGTGAAAAAGAAAAGATGATGATGATATTACTGTGTATAAGAAGCATAGCAAAAGGTCAAAAGCAGAAAAGGAGAACACCAAAATTGGCCAGAAGGAACGGCGGCATTTAAAAAGTCAAATGAGTAATGCAATGATATGAGTGTTACACAACACAAGTCTCTTCTCTTCATTTCTTCATTTCATTTTTCCACATATCGCATTTTTCTTTTACCCCAAAAGCCCACTTTTTTCCACACCTCTCTCTTTCTCCATTATTCGGACAAAAGCTATCTCTTTTATTCTCTCTCTCTCTCTTTCTCTGTCTCTGTCTGTCTCCGCCGCTTGATTCCGTTCATCATGGAGAGCCTCCCGCTCGAGACGGCGGAGAAGATCATTCTGCGGTGGGACTCCACGGCGTCGGAGGATGCCAGGGACAAGATGATATTCTCCGGCGACCGGGACGAGGCGGATCTCTACCTGCAGGCGGTGGACGAAATCCAGAGGTCCCTCTCCTCCGTTTCGGTGTCGGAGAAAGTCAACTCGGCCATCCAGATCGCCATGGCCCGCTTAGAAGACGAGTTCCGGAACATCCTCATCTCCCACACCAACCCCTTCGACCCCACCACAGAAGACGAAGCCTCACAAACCCTTGACCCTCCTTCTTCTTCATCCTCTCCCAAACACCCTGACAACGACGAAAGCGACGAAGTTACCCAAACTTCTCTCCTCCGCTTCAACAGCGACGGCGCTGCTTCCTCCGTCACGGGAAGCTACCGCTCAACCAGCAGCATCCGCGAGATCGATCTCATCCCCTCCGACGCCGTCTACGACCTCCGCTGCATCGCCGAACGCATGGTCTCCTCCGGCTACTTGCGCGAGTGCATCCAGGTGTACGGCAGCGTCAGGAAATCCTCCGTCGACGCCAGCTTCCGCAAGCTCGGAATCGAGAAGCTCAGCATCGGCGACGTGCAGCGCCTCCAGTGGGAGCAGCTCGAGAACAAAATCAGACGCTGGATACGAGCCGCGAAAGTCTGCGTCAGGACGCTCTTTGCCAGTGAGAAGAAGCTCTGCGAGCAAATCTTCGATGGAGTTGGAACCTCCATCGATGACGCTTGCTTCATGGAGACTGTCAAGGGCCCGGCGATTCAGCTCTTCAACTTCGCCGAGGCGATTAGTATTAGCCGGAGGTCGCCGGAGAAGTTGTTCAAGATTCTGGATTTGCACGATGCGTTGACGGAGTTGATGCCGGATATTGATGTCGTGTTTGATTCCAAGTCCTCGGAGACGATTAGGGTTCAGGCAGCGGAGATTTTGTCGAGGTTGGGGGAGGCTGCGAGGGGGATTTTGTCGGAGTTTGAGAACGCTGTGCTCAAGGAACCCTCTAGGGTTCCTGTTCCCGGTGGGACGATTCACCCTTTGACTCGGTATGTGATGAACTACATAAGTTTGATCTCCGATTACAAGGTTACTCTGAACGAGCTTATAGTGTCTAAGCCCTCCACGGGGTCTAGGTATTCGGGTGATCCTGGGATACCCGATTTGGATTTGAGTGAGTTTGAGGAGAAGACCCCCTTGGATGTGCACTTGATTTGGATTATTGTGATATTACAATTCAACTTGGATGGGAAGAGTAAGCACTACAAGGACGCGTCTTTGGCTCATTTGTTTGTGATGAACAATGTGCACTACATTGTGCAGAAGGTGAGGGGTAGTCCAGAGTTGAGGGAGATGATCGGGGATGACTATTTGAAGAAGCTCACCGGAAAGTTCAGGCAGGCAGCGACGAGCTACCAGAGAGCAACGTGGGTGAGGGTGTTGTATTGTTTGAGGGATGAGGGGTTGCATGTGAGTGGAGGGTTTTCTTCTGGGGTGTCCAAGAGTGCTCTCAGGGAGAGGTTTAAGGCTTTTAACGCCATGTTTGAAGAGGTTCACAGGACTCAGGCGGTGTGGTTGATACCGGATTCGCAACTAAGGGAGGAGCTGAGGATATCGATATCGGAGAAGCTGATTCCGGCGTATAGGTCGTTTCTTGGAAGGTTCAGGAGCCACATAGAGAGTGGTAGGCATCCGGAGAATTACATAAAGTACTCTGTTGAGGACCTGGAAGATGCTGTTTTGGACTTTTTTGAAGGTGTTCCTGTTTCCCAGCACTTGAGGAGGAGATCTGAATGATGGAATGGACTAGTGAAGTGCAGTGAAGTGAAGTGAAGAAGTGAAATGGAGTTTTGCAACTTAGAAGCTAGGACATATTCTTTTAATTTTTTCCCTGGAGCGTTCAGGTAATTGAGTGCTGGCCAATCTGAGGTTGCTCAAGCTCTCTCTCTCTCGGGTGGGTGCTCCAACAAGATTTACAACCATGATCCACGGTTATCGGGAAAGAAAGATTAGGATTCCCTAATCTGGTGTTGAAGATTGGTGTGGCTTGTGAAAAGCCATGTAGCTACCTCACCACCCTGAATGCTGCTGCCTGTAAGCACGTTATTTGATTTCTCACCACATTCTAGATTTTGTTTCATTTGTTTATATTGGAATTTGTTGTACGTGTGTTTTTCTTTTTTTCTATTTATTCTCTCTAAGGTCGAAAAAGGGCGGTTTCTTTTGTAGCTTCAAATGACTTCTATACAATGTGATAGTTTTGCACTATATGCTCTGTCTTAAATCTTAGTCCTAGGTACACCTCTGTTCTTTCTTATATCTGAGAGATTCTTATGGAAAAACAGAAGAGTATTAGATATATAGCACACACACACACACACCATAACAGAAGAGTATGCTGCTTCAGTAAAGAATAATAAGTGCATCTTTTGTGTTGGCTGGATTCTAGGACGCTTTATTATTTGTAATTGGATAATGATGGACCAGATAGTTACTAATCACCTACTGTTTACAAGTGTGAACAGTTTTATTAAAAGGTTGTGTTAGGTTCATTCTGAAAGAAGGCCAAGTTTCTGTATTTGAATGTTAACCCTGCAAGCACATTCTTATACCTTTTACAGGAAGTAGGCCACAATTTTGTTTTGTTAAGCATTCCATTACAGTTCAGGAATAAGAAGAATCAATGATAGGGTATTTAAGTAAACATTAAATGTTACATTTTTGTTGGAGAAGTTGTAGAATACCAGTTGGCATTCTTGAATGAGTAAAGAATAAAGGATATGATGTGAAGGATAATTTATTGTAGATCTAAGGAGAGAAGGTAGAAGTTGATGCGGTTCCGTGACCACAAGGCTAAAATGGCTGTGATTGGATCACCTAAGTTTTTGTTGCCATCTAATTTTAGCTGGTAGCCATTAACCTACCTTCGTGATCTTCTCATGTTCAATTCAACATCATGAACAGCAAACATTTCAGACCCTGCCAACAAAGCTGGATCCATCACTGTTTTTTATTCCATATTTGCGTAAATATGATGGTGATGCCTGAAAACGAAAGCAACTGGTTGTATTACACAGTTTGGTTGTAGATGGGTTTCTCTATTTCCTATTTAAGAAAATAATGAGGCAAAAAATGGTTTTTTTTTTTTTTTTTTTTCATACAATGTCCTTTAGAAAAAAAAAATTCACTAGTATTTTGAAGTATTATTTTTGTTCCAATTGTATTCTCAAACTAATTAGTCCCTATCTATTAAAATAATATATTTATTAATAGAGCGAGCCTTTTTTGAAAAGATAAAATTGTTTACAAAATATGCTTATTGCTGTTATTAGTTTAAAGAACTTTAAATTCCAATAAGAATTTGGAATGATATCAAGGAGTGTATATATATAATATTATTTATTAAAAAATTAACTTTAAGTTCAATTTTATCTTATAAAATCAGTTTTTAAAGCAAATTTTGCTTTTATTTATATATAGTAATTTGGTCGTACACATGCATCAATCATTTAAGTAACCAGTGACAAATTTAATCAAATTGGAGTGCATTGAAGTAACGAACCATGGTTTGGCAAATTTAAAAAAATATCCTAAAACAGTTTACATCGCATATGGATTAGCTAGTGATAAATTAATTTTGAAAAGGCAAAGTTAATGTAGAAAATGCCCATCTAAACATGGACTTTGACAGAAACTGTTCTATACTTTTCTTCTTCATTATAGGTCAATAATTGAATTCTTTGAGTCCTAAAAGTAAAATTACTATTAATATTTAAATACAAGTCTGGATTCATCGTAAAAGATAACAAAAAGTTTTGATTATTCAATTCGTGTTGATAGCTTTTCATTGATAAATCGTTTTTATTGACCAGTAACAGCTCAACGCTATCCTTGAACTTTAGTGAAAGAATATACACAGAGAAAAAAATCTCATGGATTCAAAATATCATTCATCAATACGAAATGGTAAAATACTAATATAATGCTATACAGCTGGAAACTTAAAAACTAAAAATTCCATCAAGTGTCCCCACACGTATGCATGCATGCACATGGATAATAATATACATAACATATGGCATAATATGAAAAAGGCTCCTTTGTATCAGTAAAAAGTGACTAAATTATATTCTTGTGCATTGGCATCACAGGAACACACAGGACTCTGTCATGTAATCCAATCTCGTAAGGAAGTAAAAGAGTAAAGGCTGCTACTAATGAGGGAGATAAAAGAATTAAAGAAAGAGTCATTGAGCTAATTTTCAAGAAGGGTACAATGCAAGCACATAATCATTCTCTCTTATCTTCTTCTAAATCATCATTTGAATTCCCGTTACTGCTTTGCACTGGTCTAGCATCTGGCACAACACTTCGAACATCTTTTGAAGAAATAGGTGATGGTTTTATTAGCGTTAAAGTAGTCTCATCCCTATCAAACTCCTCGCTCCCATCATCACGGTAAGCATATCTGTCAACAACAGGAACAACAGTGAGTTACAAATGATGATCATGGACAGAAAGCATACAAGAAAAGACTCATTTGGCTCTAACACAGGCATTAAAGAATATTGATAATGGAAGAACTTAGAGAGAGGTGGATTTTTTACCGTGTTGCACTTTGAGATGGTGCCCAAAGAATGCAGATAATACACAGGAGTGAGTAAGACAGAACTTGCCAGAAGGCTGGGATGATCCATGCATTCCGCCATTGCTCATTGTATACATCATTTGATTTGAAATAAAGCTGAAAAAATAGAAAGTAGAAAAATAATCATGAATTGATGTATCTAAAATTGACTGTGTAATAGATCAGTAAGCATGCAAATAACATCAGTTCTCTAACCATTTCATGCTCTAGTTTTGGTAAAAAAAAAATTACAGTTCATTTTAATTTGTTTACAGCACCAGAATACATTGATTGCATAGAAAACCTTGAGCCAACAATATAGTAACTAGGTATAGTTAACATGCTAAGCAAGTAAAATATGTTTGTGCCTGTGAATTACCTCATAACAAATCCAGCCCACGGATACAATCACAGCTGCTGCCAAAGCATTAGTGAACTTTCTGTAAATATCTAATTTTACCATCATCCTTCTGGCCTGTTTCAGTACATAAGCCATAAGAGTCTTAGATAGTTATACTAAAAGACACGACAAAGTGAATAATCAGTCGTCACATTACATGGTGCAGAAGCATAGCAAAAGTCTAAGATAATCATCCTAATTTGTGCACAAAAGCTTTAAAACAGAATAGGATTCGTGGAATATGATCATCAGGGTCTGATACTTCAATCTTGGAAAGAATATTTCATTAATTTACAATTAGAGAAATAAACTACAATTTGACCATTAATTCTTATTTTTCTACAGATATAACATAGCCACGAAACATCAAAGATGAAAAATACAAAGTACTGGCAAACCCGAGGGAGAATTGAGTAATGTCCTCCCCCATGTTACTTGATTACTTCAACCACATAACTTTATATAGCCCATCTGCCCTTATATCCTGATTTATTAGTTGCAATTGTAACAGTATTTTCTTATGGCAATTCACTCCCGGAGTTTCCTCCTGCTAGTTAATTCTATCAATAATACTGTCATGTCATATTTCTACAAAATTGAGAAAACATCCTACACATAACAGTACTCCTCCTGCCCATTGCTACCCACACAGTGCTTTAAATAAAGATTAAGGAAAATGGCAAGTTTACCAAAGAAAGTGAAAATTTTGCAGCCCTGTAGTCTGTCTCATTTACTAGAAAAGCTGACATGATGTTCAGGGAATAACGAACATAGGAACAATCTTAGAAGATGAATACCTGAAGCTTATTCAAAGTTGCAGAGAGTGAAGTGAAAATCCAAAGAATGAAGAACACATCCAACACTGCAGCCGGAAGAACTAAGAACAATTTTGCCTTTCCAGAAAGATCACTTACTGCACCAACATTCTCTACCAACTCAAGCACTTCAGATGCCAGAAAGAAGGTTCCTCCAAGCATAACCACCTTTGATGTAAGCCCTCCAAGGGAAGGTCTCACAACACCATAGCCCATTGAAACCATTAAAATGACCAAACGTGCCACTGTCCGCTTAACAGTTCCAAAAGTTACTGCCCAAATGGTTGTCCCGGTTGGCCTGATTCCAGACTCACTGAATTCAGCATAGTCGAAGTACCACAGAGCCATCTCAAACATGCCTAGGGTTATCACCAAGGTAATGCAGTTCTGCAGGGGAAATACTTCCCTCCAAAATCTAGCATATTGAGAGAACCAAAAGATCCCAAGCAATACATATGCAAAAGACATAAATTGGTAGAAAATTTTCATAGGCGCCATTCTACCAGGCAGATAACCAGAGGGATTTTTCCATACAGTTTTCCCTTCCACAACCAATTCTTTAAGCCTAGTATCACAATGGATGAAATACAAGTTATACATCCCAGTTTTTGTGATTTGTATAGATTTTAATGGCAGCACGGCCACTTCATCATCAATTTCAAAAGAGACACCAAAAACTTGAGGCCAATCAGGATTCTCTACAGAAGGGCGGTAAATCACTTGCCCTTCAGCACACACACCAAGTTTTGCTAGATCACCGGTGCAGCAGACAGCCCTTTGGCCCCCATAAGCTGAACCACCAATTGTCTCTCTATCTTCAACTTCAAAAAGAACAGCTTGAATCGGCCATGAGCTGAAATTAGAAAACTCCTTGTTTCTCCGAAATGTAATCCTTTCCAATCTGGTTACATTACAACATTTAAAACCAAATCAACAAAACATCGGCATAACTTTTATATAAGCTAAAAACTTTATTTATATCTGTTGTGGCTTGAATTGAGCATAAGCCCTGCTCAATTTAAACACCAGCATAACTAACATGAGTACTAAACACAAAAAGTCCTAAGTATAATCCTTTAGCACTCATCCACAAGAGAAACAGTTTTCCAACTTTTAACCAAGTAGTTGAAATCTATGATGAGTATCCTAACAAGTTCACTTTTCAAATCTGACAAGCAAAATCACACATTTTACTTACACATTGAAGTGAATTAAAAACATATACTACAATAACAAAAAACATATACTACAATAACACCGAAAGCTAAATGCAGCAATTCAACAAGCCCCTAACATTGTCAATTACATTTTTCACACAAATAACACGAAACAATTCTGAATCTGGCGGGTTACACAATAAAACTTAACAACCAAAGAAGACAAAACTTAAAGAGAAGTTCCTTGACAGGACAAAAAAATTGAAGGGAGAAGTGAAATGACCGTATGAAGGAATCAGGATTTGCCGGTGGGTAAGCGTCGGTGAGATTGGGGGCAGAAGCGTAAATTCCTTCGCTACCTCCATGGACTACAAAGGCGTTGCCTTTGGCCGCGAATTTCTCCCCTCTGTAATCGTGAACAGAAGCTTCGGCACTGAGGGACAGCAGAAGCAGAAGCGCCAGAACAGAGACCCCACACATTTCACACAGAGAAAGAGAATCTGGATCTATGGAGGGAAGAGAGAGAAGAAGAAAAAAAATATGTTGGGTTTGTGGAGATTGAGGTTTGAAATGTATACTAAGAGAAAAGGAGTGTGTCTGTGTGTGCTTGAGTTGGAACAAAAAGCTTAGTCATGGCGAGTGAGTTAATTATTAGTTTAACAGAGTGATTCAGATGTAGATCAGTGAAATGCAGTTTAATTGTTTTTTATTTGCTTTTACAATCACCACGAAATATAATAGAATAAATGTAGTTTTAATTAATTGGATGGTACCCATCTTTACTTAGATTTCTCAGTTTTGTATTTTTTTTTTTTAAATGTATTACTTGAGTTTTAATTTTGAAAAAGATATCTCAATTAAGTTCTTTCCAACAAAAAAATTATTAACACAGTTAATAGTATTAATATTTAAAATTACATACAAAATTAAGTATTGATATTTATATCAAAATTTAGTGATTAAAGTCATGAATTAAGTTGATAACTTTAGTAATTTTTGTCTGAAAGTGACTTGATTAAGACATTTTTTCAAAAATTGGGACTAGATTAATATATTTTTTAAAACGAGTACCAAACCTGAACGAAAATAAGTACGATTCGACTAATTAAACTATAAAAGAAATTTTATGTGAGAAATATGAAATCGGTGCCATGTTTACTAATTAAAATTTTCGATGTAAATTAGTCTAAGGCATGTGTTTTAATTTAATTTAATTGAATGAATAATTTATTTTATATATATTACTCTCTCACTGGATTCTCTCCGCAAATTTCTTGTTTTGTAGTTAGTGATGGAAGATAATCACAGAGGTGTCGGTGTCTTTGTATGAATAGTCAAAAAAAGAAAAAAGAAAAAATGGTCTATTCGTACTGGTTTTTAGGTAGTTGTTTTGACTTTAATTTCATTTTACCAGTGATATGGTCACTGTCAGAATTAAAATACATTACTCAAAAAACACAATATTATGGTTATTATTTTTATTGGACTATTGGACAATCTTTACCAACAATAAATCTCGAAGGCTAAACAACAATTTTTTTCTTAAAAAAGTAGGGGATGTTCTTGATCTCTAAAAAGATACAGAATTTATAAGGTAAAAAAATTATTATTATAAAAAGTATAATTATGTGTTGGAAGTTATACACTAAATAAAGATAAAAAAAAAGTTAACAAAAGAGAGTTTTTGTTTAAACGTGATGTTATAATCTTTTATATATTTACACAAAGTTCTTAATGTGAAATTTCCTAATCTCTTCGCTGTAAAAAGAAATTTCAATTATTGCACTAAATAAGCTAATTTTTTTCATAGGTGGAATTTATCCACTTAAATGTTAAATGAACATTTATCTCTTTTTTTATGTGGTATTTTATTGCACTCTTCATATTGGTAAAAACCAAATGAAACTTTAGAACACCAAAATTCCAATGACCAATTAGTTCTTCTGTATATTAAAAAAAAAGGAAAAGAGAGACAGACAGACAGACTTTCTTTTAAGAAAAATTGTGGAAGGTTTTGTATCATTTCGATTTTCACTAATTTCTACTTTTTTTTTAATTATCAAGAACTTTATGTTTAAAAATTTAGAAGAAAGAGGATGACAAATATCATTATCTTTAGATTATTTAATACTACTCCAGTATGATTTTCATTTTGGTGTTTAAATGTGAAGGATAAATTATTTGAAGATAGTTGCACTGAATCAATATTTTCCAATACTAAAATTATGAAACCTCTTTAAGATGTTTATATAAGAATTTTTAAAAATATTTTAATATATAAAATATTTTCAATGAAAATTGAAAGCAAATTTATTAGAGTGACTAGGAACATTTTAGTGATTTAGGCAATCAGAGCACTTCACAGTGAACCATAGTCACGTTGAATTTTGCAATGCATTGAACTAGTAAAATACTAATTTTGCACAATTTGAAGCCTTTCAACCCAAATCAGAAAGTGGTGAGGAATTGAAATCATGCTCATATTAATTGAGAATTTTTTGAAAGCAAATGAATGATAGTAATGATTCCTGAGGCTAATAATACAGAACAAAAATCAAGAGTATTGAACCCTCCCATGAATAGCAGAGAAAAAGAAAGCAAAATATATGAAGAACAGCCGCTATAATATTTGCGGATGAATGAGGGTTGTGGCTAGTCAAAGTCAAGAAATTCCATTCTTTTCCTCATAGTCCCTTTCAGATCTGAGGCCTCCCTTTCTGCTTTCTGTGCCTACAATGTATAATCAAATTTCCATTCAAAAATACAAAACTGAATTATTTCTTAAATAACTGTAAATTACAGGACTACATCAGCAACTATTTCCCAACCATAACAGAAAACCAATGGACTCAAACATATAGTTTTAGGATTTTAATCCCATTTGGGTACTATGTCGGATTTATAGATAGATCATCAAACTTTTAGAACATCTTTCTGCATAACTATAGTATTGAGATTACTTTTGTTCACAGGGTATTTACTCTACCTATTAGCATACTATAGGCTCGTCAGTTAAAGTGCAAACATGAAGCGGGTAATAAGCAGAACTAAGAAATACTAAAATACATACAATAGTTAAATATGATTTTATGATTAAGGCTGGCTTCAAAATCAAACCCAGGATAAGGTTGATTGGGGCATGGAAGAGTATATCTAAATATACAGAGAAAAAAAAATGACAATGTCGAGGAATTTGTTATTAACTCAATGGGCTAGAATTAGGTAGGTAGGGTTCATAAGTATTTAATATAGGCCCATTCAAATGAGTACTTAGTATTCCACTTCTTCTTGCTCATCATCAAAATAGTTTGCCATTATTTCCCCAGCACACAGTTACTTATCAAATCATTAGAAGATGTTAGAAACAAAATATAACATCTGTTCATTCCTACACACTCTAGTATAATCCTGATGCAATGAAGCTTTGTAAAGAAATGTAGGAAAGCAATGAAACATTGACAGGGTCACAGCATATACTAAGGAGACAGAAACTACACACAAAGAACTTAAAGTAATTGAAGAAAAAATTTTAAGAATATTTACCCTCTTGATTTCTGCTGTAGAAACACGAGTCATGTGTTCGGGAAGTTCCTCCCTCTCCAAGTCCTAAATGTTGAAAGACATGTGATAGTAAATAAGATTGAAAATTATAAAATATTTTTAGATGCAAAAGGAAGCAATTAGTAACCTTACCAGCTCACCGATTAGAACAACATTTTCTCCACGGATTACATAGAGACCCAAAGGGATGTCACAATACAGATCACCAACAATAACCCTCTCACAGGCACCCTCAAGAACTGCATTAGCTGCAATTATTGATGTGAAATTTTACTAAGTCAACCTATTGCCTGTCAAAACTTTACATAATTTAAGGTGAAGTTGGTACCAAATTGATCAAAAGAGCGAAGTATCCCCATGAGTTTTCTACCATCTCTCAGTAATACAAGAAGTTTCTCTACAACAACAATTATTGTCAGACCATACAAATTAGTACACAATACAAAATCAGACTCATCTACAAGGAAAACCAAGATTAATTTACCACATTGCTTTTGAACAATATCTAGCCAAAATACCTTTCAGAAAGCCTAATATGCTAAATATGTCAAAAGCAATGCGACATCAAAACTATTCAATCGCACAAGTTACAATTCAAAAGCAATGTGACATCAAAACTATTCAATTACACAAACTGCAATTCAAAAGCAACACTATTCACATCAATAGGTGATCATAAAATAGCATATTCTCATGCGCTCACTTTTACATGGGCGACTATGGCTTGAAATAGGAGGTATAACAACTATAGAGGACAAACATAGAACCAATTTAATTTGCAGTACCTGAAATTCCTTCTTCCCTAACAACATTTTGGAAGAATGGTTTTTTTTTCTTGCTTTGGTATACATAGCTCGTAACAAACATGCACAATAGGAATCTATCAGTCAAAATCGCGACCCTTCCCTTTCCCCTGCAGCCTCGTAATGTCTAAAACAATAGTCAAGCCCAAAATTGAACCCTCACTTTCCACAAAAATACAAGACAAAGGCGAACACTAAAAAAGAACACCCCCTCCATAAACTACTCGTTTCAAACCAAGTCCACAACTTTTTGCCATTAAAAAATTACCCTTTACACATTACACGATGAAAGCAAGAACCAAAAAGAAAGGCTGGGTATAACTATGTCAAGAGTGCAATCTTTCACATAAATTATTAAATTTGAAGTGTGTATCAACATGAGAAAAAAAGAAAAAAGAGAGTGCTCACTGTCAAGATAGCTCGCAAGTGAAGTAGAAAGGTAAATATCCTCAGGGCCTGCCCAAGACATTTTGCGTTTTCGGTATCTCAAAAATCACCGAATAGCTCCTCACTAACCACAACAATGGCATTGCCAGCGCCAACTCAACTCTTTACACCCCCAATCACTTCAATCTGAATTCACAATTCCAAAGCCTCGAGTTTAATAAGATCGAAATCGCTGAAAGAACGAAACCCCAGAGATCCAATCGCCGAGTAGGAGTGGAAAGGGAGCCTTTTTGAAAGGGAAATGAGAGAAAGAAAAAGGGGGAGCTTAATCTTCTAGGGTTTCGAGACTGTGATTTTGGGATGGATTCGGAAGGGTTTGTTCAATCAAAACAATACTGCGTTTTCGTTAAAATTCATTACTATTGAAATTATGGGAAGAAAAAATATCACTTAAAATGTAATCGAAAATGGGTTTAATAAACAGTTTAGTAGGCATTTATTTACAATAAAATTTATTTTTATTTGTAAAAGATTTTAAATATTTATTTAAAATATATTTTTATTTACCTTTATATTATAAAAGTAAATCTACGCGGAAATAAAACTGTATATTATTTTCTGTGAAACGACTTTCTCTAACTTACCGCATCGTTTGTAGATGTAAGAAACTTTTAATTTAATTTCTACAAATTATCTTTTATGTTCTGTAATTTTATTGAAATAATTTCAATTATTTTACAATAAATATAAATAAGATAAAGTCGCTCTCATCAGAATTATAGGAAATGATTGACAGAAACCAGTTAGTTGATCAGGTGATAAATAATCATGATGCAATAGTCTTCGGAAAATTTTTAAAAGTAAATTTAATTAGTGGTGCTAAAATGGATCACTTCGTCATTGGCCCATTGGCCAATCGAAAATTGGATGAGACGGGCCGGCCCGTTATCAGCGGAAAATCCTGAGTCGTTTCGTCAAGATGACACGCTATCAGATTAAACTTCCCATTTTATTTATTTATTTTTTCAATTTTTTTTATTTTTAAAATATTTTGGGTTAAATATATTTTTGGAATTAGTCCATTTCAAAATTTTGGATCAATCTAGTAATTCATCTTTCGAAATACGTAAATTTAGTTTTCTCATTTAAATTTTGTTGAGTTTATTTGATATTTTAAACGTATTTTATAATAATATTTGATTTAATATTAAAATAAAGATGTGTCGAACGGTAAGAATAATTATGAAGATTTCAAAACAATTTTCAAACGATGGTTTGGATATTTAATGTGATAAGAAAACCCATACCTTTTTCCACAGTGTAAATTTATAATTCCAACAATTAAAGTATTTAATGCAAAGTCCTCCAGCTTTTGATAAATTTTTACTAATTGAAAAAAAAAATCTACACCCAAACTTCTATTTTTGGGAGAAGAGATGTCATTTTCCTGTGCTTTTGTAGGAAAATCAAGGTCTTTCAGACGAGGAAAACACATTTTTCAATTATGAACATTCTCAAATTTTTTATCTTTCTCTAAAATCGTTTTAATTAATTAATTTATTTATGTTTTATGTTAAATTATCTTTCTCGGTTTAAATTTGAGTCGCTCAACCCTTGAGATTAAAAAAAACATTTTCTATTAAACTATTTTCTTTTACCTTTCTATAAAATCGTTTTAAAATTCCTGATTCATGTTCTATATTAATATGACTTTTTAATACTCATTTTCTCTCATTTCCTTATTTTTCATAATTTTAAAAACTTTTTTTTTTAATTTTATGTTTTACAATAAGTTTTACTTGTGTTTACCTATTCTAACCTCCTCAACTGAGATATGGTTCTTTAAGTTTGTATAAAAACAATTGTTAAGAAGACAGTTTCCGCCAAAAACTAACTGGATTTTAAAGACTACGTGATTTTAATTCTTTTAATATTTTCTTATATTACTTTTTAAGACTTTATTCTTTTGTAATTTTATTTTGATTTAAAAATCATATAAAGTTTTTACCTTTTTATTCAAGTTTTATTTACTCATTACCATTAATATATATTTTTAAGACAAAATATCCTTATTCAGGATCTTATTTAAGATTTTGATTCTTATTTTTTAAATGTAATCATACTTCAATAAAGATATTTTTATAAATCTCATTAATTTTAGGCAGTTTATAACGTCCACCAGAGAGATGCTATCAAGAAATATCAAATACTCATCACCCTTAAATTCCATCTTATTTTAAATGACCTTCAACATGTTACATTCTTTTTAAATTCCAGCTATGTTTACATTTGTTAACATTAACTAGTAAATATTATGTTAATATTGGTATTTTAAAGACATTAATGATATTAAAAAATAACTTTGCATTTGTTTTGTGTGCCTAAAATAACTGAGTATATTTTTAATGTTGTAATTAGTGATTGTAAATGTATTTATATTTTAATATTTTAATTTTAATATGCATCCTCTCATTAGAGGAACCAATATTAATTTGAAAGCAAACGAATGATATAGTATTGATTCCTGAGGCTAATAATACAGAAAAAAAATCAAGAGTTTTGAACCCTCCCATAAAAGGCAACAATAGCAGAGAAAAAGAAAGCAAAATATGTGAAGAACAGCCGCTATAATATTTGCGGATGAATGAGGGTTGACTAGTCAAAGTCAAGGAATTCCATTCTTTTCCTCATAGTCCCTTTCAGATCTGAGGCCTCCCTTTCTGCTTTCTGTGCCTACAATGCATAATCAAATTTCCATTCAGAAGTACAAAATTTCATGAGTCTGCATAATTGAATTATTGCTTAAACAAATGCAAACAATAGTAGTACACCAGCAACTATTTCCAATTCATAACATAACCAATGGACCCAAATATATAACAAGTGAGGAGTGTGCTATGTTTTTTATGTAGTGATAGGTCTTGGATTTCAATTTTCAAATCAGGGATTTTGATTTGAAATTAGTTGTTACTTAGAGAATTCTATATTGTAAGGGTGTCTGGTTATGTTGGGTATGTAAATAGAGAATCAAACATTTGAGGCATTTTTCTGCATAATTATAATACTGAGATTTGCTTTTCTTACTTCTATTTATCAGATAAACTGCAAAATATGAAGCTGTTTACTAAAAATCAGAACAAATAAACATTACAATAGATACAATAGCTAGCCTAAACACCATCCTCTCATTGAGATCAGTTTCAAAATCAGACCCAGGACAAGGAATACATGGCCTGGAAGAGAAGGATACGGAAAGGCTTATCTGAATCAAGCTATTATGCCACAACCATCAACAGAAAGAAAACAACTTCAAGGATCACTTTACCAAAACACAATGAGCTAGAATTTGGTACACAGAATTCAATAATATTAATTATAGACCAATCCAATTATATCCCTTACTAGTTGATATGGGAGACATATCATGAACAGAAAGCCTATTGTTTGAATTGAGAATAATAAGATTCATGATCAACAATAAAACATGATACACACACACATATATATACAATCAATAAGTAACTAAAAAACATATCTTTAGGATCTGCAGCCCAGTTACCTATTTATAATAAACAAAATAAAATAGAACAAACATAAGAGGGTTTTAAGCTGGATTCAAGGTTTGCAACTCATACAGAACACCCTTGACTAGGATGCAGGCCAAACCTGCACCACATAAGGCAACGTGATTGCCTTGATGACAGACTCCACAACATCATTGTGAGAGATTTGCGTTTCTAATGAACCCCGGAACACATGTTAGCACCATTATGCTAGAATAATGGGATTCACTTTGATATCGCGATTTGTAATATACTTGAGCAAGAGCAATTCATGTGATACAGTGAGCAACTCAATCAAAAAAACGATACCCATTGTGATTTGCATCGTCGAGCTTCTGAATCGTGTTGAATCAGTAGTATTGTAAAGTGAATTGTGTGATACTAACTACCATGGAAAATACACATAAAGAGCATCAATTTAAAAAAGAAACGATTATGGAATATCTACCCTCTTGATTTCTGCTGTAGAAACACGAGTCATGCGTTCAGGAAGTTCCTCCCTCTCCAAGTCCTAAAAGTTGAAATATATGTGATTGCAAATAAGGATGTTTAATGGAAAATACTTACAGATGCAAGGGGAAATAGTTAGTAATCATACCAGCTCACCGATTAGAACAACATTTTCCCCACGGATCACATAGAGACCCAAAGGGATGTCACAATACAGATCACCAACAATAACCCTCTCACAGGCACCCTCAAGAACTGCATTCGCTGCAATTATTATGGAGACATTTTAGGAAGTCAACTTATTTCATGTCAAAACTTTACACGATTTAAGGACAAGTTGGTACCAAATTGATCAAAAGAGCGAAGCGTTCCCATGAGCTTTCTACCATCTCTCAGCAATACAAGAAGTTTCTCTACAACAAAAATTAGTGAGGCCAAAAAAGTTTATGAGAAATACAAAATCAGCTTCACCTCCAAAGAAAACTCAAATTAATTTACCACAGCCAACAGGTTTTCACTGATATTGAACACTTTCTCAGAAAGACTGGTACGCTAAATACAAAAGGTAAGTAACATCAAAACTATTCAATCACAAATCACAATTCAAAAGCAATATCATTGGAATCTATAGTTCACCACAACAGCATATTCTTATGCCTTCAGTTTTACAGAAAAAAAACTACACTTTATGAGCATTTAGAGGTATAGAAATAATAGAGGAAAGTTTTAGGTCCAGAATAATCTGCAACACCAAAATATAACTGTTTCATAATTTATCTCGTACAATTGTATTATATCACATAAAACCATGGCTATATATTTCCATGTTCCCCGCTCACTATATTTATTTACAAGAGGCTCTTGAATATCAAGCCCATCTTAATTTATCTAGACTAGAGGCTCTTCAAAATTACATCACCAGCTACCACCAAAAATACAACACACACGTTGAACATTACAAAAAGAAAAACTACAACTTACTCGTTTCCAACCAAGTCCATAACATTTTGGCATTGAAAATTACCAATTACACAGTGCACAGTGAAATCAAGTGTCCAATCTTCTATACAAATAAGTAAATTTGAAGTGCATACCGATATGAGGGTTAGAGAAAGAGAGAGTGCTCACTGTCAAGATAGCTGGCAAGTGAAGTGGAAAGGTAAATATCCTCAGGGCCTGCCCAAGACATATTGTATTTTCGGTACCACAAAAATCACCGAAAATTTCCTCACTGACCACACCAATGGCATTGCCAGCGCTAACGCAACTATCCTACTTCAACCCCACTAACTTCAATCTGAATTCCGATTTCCACAACCTCGGGTTTAAGATCGAAATCGCGGAAACGAAGAAAGCCCAGAAATCAAATCTGGGGAAAGAGTGGAAAGGAAGAATCTTGATAGGAATCGTGAGAGAAAGAAAAGGGGAAGAGTTTAATTTTTTAGGGTTTGGAGAGTGGGATTTGGGATAGATCCAGAAGAAGGTGGTGCTTCTGTGCCATCGGGTTTCGTTGTATGCGCGGTTCAATCAATGATACACTACTATATTTTTAACTAATTCTTTGTTATTGAAATGATTAAAAATGTTATATAAAGGATTAAATATATTTTAGTATTTAAATTTTTAGGTGAAATTAAAAACGAAATTAAAGTTTATCTATATATTAAATTTCAAGATATTTGGGTTTTTAAATTTTAAAAACAAATGATACAATCTTTTTGACGTAATGAAATTACAAGTTTTTAGTGTTAAACGTATTTTAATTTGACATTTAAACTATAACGTGTCAATTTTATATCAAAATTTTAGGACTAACATTATATTTATCTTTTATATAAATTATATAACTATCTTTTATATCAAATATTACTTAATAATTGAAAATTGCTACACCGAATGTTTCATAATCATTGTTGTACCTATAAATGGGTGGTTCAATTTATAGGGTAGAGTATCATTTTCAATTATGATTATAAATTGATATGGAAAATTATGATTAGAAAACAAAAATGTGAAAACACTTATACTAAAAAATTAATTATGTTAATCGGTGTTGAGAATATTGAGAAGTGAATCGAATCCAATAAATAAAAAAAGGAATTGATAGGAGAAAATTAAAGGAGTGAGATGATAAAGTAAAAGAAAAATGCACCCATACACAAAAAATTAAGGAAGGAGATCGAAAAATAGTTATAAAGATAAAAGAGTAGCGTGATCAAAACATAAAAAACAATATAAAAAAAATGAGATCCAAACGACTAAAGTCGAATGAAAAAATGTTATATATAATATCAGTCACAAAATATGCCAAAAATAAGCAGAATGATATACGTAAGAAGTAAATTTTAAATTTAATTTAACCCTACAAAATCGTTTCGTAAGGTAAAGTTTACATTCCATTTATATATTATAAAATTGACTTCGTGAAGCTTCAACAGTTTTATCTTTGTAGTTAACCATAATTTTTTTTTCTTTGAAATTAACCTCAATTAGTTTCTTTTTTCTATATTTGTGAAAAATACCATATTAAAGCTTTATTATCTATGTTGGGTTTCAATGTATTCATATATATATATATATATATATATATATTATATGATGAATTTTTCAAGAAAAATTAATAGAATAGATACAATATAATGATATACAAGTCAAATTTATATAAGAAATTGAGTTTATATGTCTTCTAAAGTGTTTAATTTTTTTCAATTTCTATAAGATTTAGACTCATATTTTTCTTTTCAAAAATATACTAGAACTTAAATAACATTTGTTATTTATACAAAAGTGTTAAAAAATAAATTTTAAGTTTAATTCAACTTCACAAAATTAATAAGTCGATGTTCGTGTCTATTTATATATTTTAAATTAGTCTCATTTTGTGTAGACGTGGAACTTCTAACTAATTTTTTTTATGTTAAGTATGTTTTTGGATATTTTTGTAAAATGTTTCTCTACAAGTTTAACGAGTTGTAAGGTGGAAGAGAATGGGAAGAAAAGAAGGAGGAGAGTGAAATGGTATGTGTAATAATGAAAGTATTATTGATTAACTTAATTGGGAGATGTTACAAAAGAAGGGAAGGAGGTGACAGAGTGGAGTAAAAAAAGGGATGAGAAGTGTGCACACCATACAATTTGTCTAACTTTGCCTTACATATCATTTTCCACAACATGACTTGTTCTGCCTTTGCAGACACAACCATGAAAAAATCACTTCATCCATTATTATTAACATTCTCCTCTCTACCATGCACCATCTACACATCACACACAATCTTCATTTCAAAAAATCTTATCTCCACTCCATTGCCTCCATCATCATATACATACATATCCCTCTCTCTTTTTCATTCAATCTGAGATCAAAAAACAAAACTACTGTCAATTATTAACTGTTCTCAAACAGACACTTATATTATACACATGAAGTGATGTTTACCTGAACAGCTACTAATAGAGCTTGTAAAAATACACACACATTTATATCTCCAGCACAATATCTGCATCAAACAAAAGGACATTATTAATCATACAAACTTAAGTCAGAGACATCATTCACCAGATTTATATATATCACTTACATTCAGAATCAGTCTTCACCCATTTACTTCCCTCACCACTTCTTTCATCTGATTCATCATCACTCCTCTTCCTTGTCATCTTCTTGTCTTCTATGCACTTTGCCATCAATGATGTCCGAGAAGAATTTTGGTTGTAAATTTTCTTGTGAAGCATTGTCCTCAAAAGCTGTATATTTGATCACAGGTTAGAAAGTAATCAAAGATCTGAATGAATTAACCACCGTTTTTTTTATAATTCCAATGAATTTTTCTGTGTGATACATAACAAGGTTTTGTTAACTCTTTCGTTGAAAAACTTGTTTATGATGATATGAGATCATGTAAAAGGTTAAGGGTTACCTTCTCCATTCTTGACTCTTGAAGAGTATCTCTAAGGCTAGGCGTTGGAGCAAATCCACTTCTGCAAACAAATATCTTCTTCAGAAGGAAAGAAATAGATTTCTTCCCAATTGTTTTCTTTCTGTTATCTGCACATATGTCTTTGCATTTGTCGATTATCACGCTCAATGTCTTCTCAATATCTTCTTCTTTGTCATCTGATTCACTGCATAGCGCATTGCTGATTCTCCTATCGACCTCCAAGCTTGAAGGGCAGTTAAGAAATCTGTCCAGAGGAAGCTCAGAAATTTCCTTTTCCACGTTCGGTTTTCGTCTCAGGAGTTTGGTTAATTCCTTCTGTAGATTCCCGATTTCTTCAGGAGTGAAGTCTGCTATTTCCTCTGACGAGGATGGATCCTCTTGTGCATTTTGGTCATCCAAGTTTTCTTTGATTTCACTGTTATTTCCAAATGTTCCAATCGCTAGTAAACCATGAGGCCAATCACTGAATTCCTCTCGAGGTTCTTGTTTTGCATGATCTGTGCACAAAACCAGAAGAAACCATTATTTTAAGATTCCCAAGAAAACGATTAATGTTATTCTACTGAAAGTACTCTTCGCTGAGTTTTCCTCGGATCAAGTTACAACTATACTAGGATGCCAAGTTAGAACTACTGATGCCATTTTAACATTTTCAAGTGCCTAGTATCCCTACCTTTGATATAAATAACGTTATTTTGTATATGGTCTTTTGTTTGATTGGAAATGAACTTGAGAGAGAGAGAGAGAGAGAAAGAGAAGTATGAAAATACATTGAACATACAAACTTGTCTTCTCCCTGTCTCCCTCTATATGTTTCGAATCAAGTCACCCTTCCTTCAGATAGAAGCAAGTGTGTTTCTTTCATCTTATTGGTGCTAGAAACATCATGCATTGACGCAAGGAAAATCTAGTTATCAGAATAGTAAAAACACTTACATGTAGCAGTTGTGTGTGTATTTGGTTTTCTGTTGTCATGTTTCCCACCAAGTTTATTTTGCATCCAGCTGAGGAACTGTGACAAAAACATTCAGATTATGTAACATCAACATTTGACTAATACTAAACTGAGATAACCAATCTCACACAGTGGCAACACAAAGAGGAGACTTGTTATTACCTTCATTGTGGGAGAACTAAGGGTAAGGGTAAGAGTGAAGTTAAGGGAATGAATGAAGTTGAAAGTACTAGCTAGGTAGCAATAAATATATATAATGTGAGGAGAAAAAGGTGGTAATGATGGTTGGATGATACTGACAATGAGAGAGAGAGCCAGGTGCCAGGTGTTTTAATGGTAATGGAGTCACTTTTTAAGCAGTAAACTATTAAAGTTCCTTGAGAGAAGGTCTTGAAAACCAATGAGGGTTAAGCATTGGGATTACAAAAGTAGCTATGATGAGATTTTGATGAATTTCATGGCTTAATTGGGTGTAGCCTGATTTTTTTTTCTTCTGCATCAAGTTCCTGAACTTGACCAAACTCACTTGCTGTCTCACCACAATTTCCTACCCTATACGTGTCTCTCTTTCTCACCAAATACTTCCCCTCATTGGTTCATTCCATTGTTAAATTATCATTATTGTTACTATTTAGCTTATTGTTTTATACCCTTTATATTTATAGCATAAAAGACATTCATTCTCTCTTGTACATTCTTGTTATTACTTACTACTTCGGAATTCGTTTGAGTTCTCTTCCTTCATAAACAACACATGGTTTTGAATATTATTTCCGGTTATCACTCTGACTAGGATATGGCGTGTCATGCTTTTAACCATTAGATCACATAAATGCACTTTATAGGTTTGGAGAGTGTGAAAGGTGGAGCTAATCTCTACACAATCTTAAGAATAGATTCAGGATGACACATAAGCAGAACTTTTAAATTCTTAACCATATTATAAAGTGCCCTTCATTTAATGCAGAGGATTAAGAACCATAACAAAGCTCAAAAACTGCATAATGTTAAAATAAAGGTAAAGAAACATGTATATGAATATGAGCAAAATAGATATATGGAGTTTGTAGCTTAGTACAATAGCACTACAATTATATAGGTTTTTAAATTCCACTAGACTAGAATGCCACTTAATTTTCGTACCAAGAAGCTATAATTGCGCAAAGAGTGGTGTCGATCTGGTAGCAGATCAGAAATGCACAAGCAAAAGCGTTATATATGGTAAAATTTGTGCCTAAGCCAAATCTGAAAATTTCCATTAATAGATATTTTGGCAACTAGAAACGCAAGGGCATGTGTCTTGGAACTTGAAAGAGTAGTACTGTTTGAAGAGTGTGTAATTGTATAAAAGGAACTATTTTTTCCTTGGCAATTTAGTATTGTGGTGTGTGAGTGGTGAGAATAAAAACAAAAGGAAAAAGACTATTGTAGTTTTGTTGATGAAATGAGTGTAGGAAGTTGTGGCACACATGGAGAGTTGATTTAATCTTAGTGGAAACGAGGCATGGGCAGCGAAGAAAAACAACTCAGAGTGAGGAAGATCACCAACACTTGCATGGGAATGTCTCACACTTACCAGACCAATTCCTGGATTTCACCTGCCCCAATTAGCTTGTGCTAGAGCCTACAACCCTAAACTACTGCTTTTAGGTTTAGCACATTGAATGCATAACTACAATTACAAGATTGAAAGTAATGTACCACATCGATGCTTCCAAAGATATGGACCTGTGACATGTGAAAAGTGCTATAATATTCCTTCTGACAATCACAGTGTAATGTACAACACTGCTTCCTTTTAGTTGGATATATTTATATATATATATATCTATGTGCAGTTTTTGCTCCTGTTTTTTTCTCTCTTGCTTAAATTAAAACTCAGTTCCTCTTATGTGTGGCACATAGTATTGGTTTTTAGTTTTAGACTCTAAAAAACCATCCAAACACACAACATTGATGTACATGTATATCTCGATGATGTAAGAACATTCATCAGTGTCACTAACTAGTGTAATATAAACATAACTTTTTTTAATGTAAGTAATAGCATGTATTCTCCTTTCTGAATATAAAATAGCTTACAGATTTTGTTGTGTGAAAAACAGCAGTATCCTTTGGACATATCTGGTTTAACTTTAGTTACTGGAGGAAAACTTTTGGTTGAACTTAAACAGAAAAATTGCCAAATATTATTAACGACAGAGGGCAAGGATTTCAAACTGCTGATAAGACAAGCACTAGAAAGTGTCCACATAACAGCACACATAACACGAATGGATTTTGCAGAGCAATTTAACTGTCATATGTCATACATGTGTCTTTAAAGTTTATCACAAATCCTTACTACAAATAAATAACCACTTTTCTGATTAATGTTGAAGCGTGATTAATGTTATTGACTATATATATATATATATATATATATATATATATATATATATATGTTTGTGTGTGTGTTAGGTTTATAGAGGAGGTTTCACCGGAGAGATATAATACCAATGAGACTCGAGCTCAATCAAATATTACATTGACACTACTTTCAACCAAAAATTTTAAGACAATGGGTTTATGGGTTTTTATTGGGACACGCTTACCTGAAACCCTTACCAGAAAGACTTTCAATTCAAGGACCATACTACACTCGTCTAAGCCGGTTTTAACCATTGGTTCTGATACCACTTATTAGATTTATAGAGGGAGTTTCACTAGGAAGATACAACACCAATAAGATTTGAGTTCATCACATAAGACATTGACACTACTTTTAACCCAAAACCTGAAGACAATGAATTTATGGGTCTTTATTTTTATAAGTATTTTACTTTCTCATTTCTAACTAATGTGAGACTTAAACTCATACTTAAATTTCTATCTATATGTAATGTAATAAGTAAGTGAGATTATAGATAAGTGATTGTGTGTAATAATTTGTGCATGGCAGCACCACCCTGGCATCACGGCTGAACGCTATTCCCATCAGCTTGTGTCGGATGAACGCGTGTACAAAAGGGGTCAGGTTGACTACTTGTATTGTACTTTTCTATTCCTCGTATCATTCACCAATTATTTTACTTTGTCCCTTCTTCTCATACTAAATACTAATCTCACACATTAATCCTACCCTAATTAACAGATACACTTTCTCTGCAACACTTTAAATTTTCTAACTTACTGCTGAATGAGTTTGGAATGTAAGGTTTACATAATGACTTTCATCGAGAAGATACAATATTAATGAGACTTCAACCCAATTATATAAAATATTGATATCATTCTCAACTCAAAATCTTAAGACAATGAGTTTAAGAATCTGTATGCTTATATACTACTCTCCTTTTTCTGCTTTACTTTTTCATTTCACATAAATCAGAAAGAAGAAGTAACATAGAACTTTTTCTTTCTATTCACCTTACTTAAAACATGAGATTTTACTTTGAAAATCTGAACTCAGTTATGATAAGAGTAACGTACTTTTGGTAAAATGTGCTGCTTCTTTCTAATCTCTCAAGAAATAAGAGTCTTTTAGGATAATTGATAAGACATACTCTGTACATACATGTATATTTTTATTGTTGAGTGATTGTATACTTTCCATTTTTTTTTTGTTTTTTACTTTTAAGTCATTTTCTTTTTATAGTAATAAACTAAATTCATTGTGTATGTTTACTTTAATTTTATATTTTTTATTTGTTTGATCTTTGTTCACTTTTTTTTTTGTCATAATTTTTTGTACATATTATTTTTGTTTCATTCTAGTTAGTTTGAATACTACATTATTTATTAGATTTTGAGTTTTTTTTTTCTATTTTCTACCATTTTTAGAAGTCAAGTCAAATTTCCTTAAATTTTGTAAAGAAACATTGCGGATTAATTTTTATTTGTATTAATTTCAATCTTTATAATTGGACTTATGAGATTAGAATCCATGATTAGACACACGCTTGCTCCGGAGTTTATACGCTTAATTGTGCTAAAAAAAAGGGACAATTTTGTTTTCAAAATCGTTGAGGTTTCAGTTTTTCTCTTCTTCTTTTTTTTTTCTTTTTCTCATTATTTTTGTTTTTTTTCATATTCCTTTCATGTTATGTTTCTATTTTTCACCAATGGAGAACAATATGATGATCAATTTACAAAATCAAGATCAAATAAACCGTAATGAGTTTTGTATCGATTGTTCTTCACTTTAAAACCGTTATTTTCTTCTCTAATGTGATTTTACTATGTGATATCAAATTAAGTTTCTGACTTTAGAATACCCATTAAATAATTGGTTTCATAGTTAGCATTGCACATATTATTACCTAATGTTGCACAACACCATATGTCAATTTCATTTCTTCCTTAATTGAAACCCACAAAATAGGTAAAACAATTATAAAATAACATAAAATCTTAGATAAAGCAAAATCATATGAAAAATAAATAACTAAACAAAAGAACACAAAAAGAAAGATAAAGTAAACTCAAAGGTTCTGATTCAAAATAACCGAAGAGACAAAAGACAGCTCCAAAATAATTTCAACATCTTCAATCTCTCGGCCTGCGTGACTAGAGTGTCCATGTCTAGTCCCAAGGTTCTCGCAAAACTAAAATCATCTTCAATAACATCAAATTATTAAGATTTTAAATCTTAATTAAGTAAAAAAAAAAACTATAGAAAATGTTATAAATTCATATAATTTATAAAGATTATACATAAGAAGAATTGAGTGTTTACCAATGATAAATGTTTCGATATTTACAATTCATACCTCTTGCACGTTACTCTCATTCGATTACGATATAGATAATTTGTTAACCAAACCATGGTGATCAAAAACGGAATTAGCACAATCTCCATGGTTAAAAATGTTGTGATGTGTTAAGATTAGAGAGGGGTGGTGCAAAAACCAAGTTGTTTTAGTTAATCTAAACCGTTTGATTGGTGAACACAACTCTTACATAATAACCAACATGTAAACATATATAGCTATGGCATCCATCCCTAACCACAAAACAAACCCCCATTAAAGCACATGCACTATGCTCAAGATCTTGTGAATTATTTAATAAACTTTGGTTTAGATTAACCCAAGGAAGATCATTATACTTGTCTCTTCAAAATATTTTTCTTAACACACGATTTATTCAACATTGTGAAGCATTTCATTGAATATACATGCGAAAAATGAAGGTGTGTAAAGTTGATGAATTGTGCATGGTTCACCAAACAATGGTTTGATTAAAATAATTAAGAAACTAAAATACGATTTGATTATTAAAAAGTAAAAGTATATATGTCACGAAGTACGTCACGAGAGATAAAAAAAAATGAGGGTAGAATGTAGAAAAATGAAGGAGTCCTCGAGATGCATGGAAGAAGGGACAAGATAAGACTTAAAAGAAGATGAAAAAGTCAGTTTACATGAACCAAGATGAACAGAGAAGAAGAAGAGGGAAAAGTGTAGGGTCCCCTAGAAGGAAGGGCACGTGAGGTATTGAATGTACTAGATGTATGGGAATTGGGAATGGATTCCAAGTAGAGTAACCTACAAGACGGCTTGCCAATTCTGGAAACTCTCCCTATAAAATAAGGGCAAGGAGTCCTTGTGTTGGAGTCGTGGACATGTATCCACCAGCCATGTAGTGATGATTATAGTTTGACTAAACTCATAAAGTTTGATAGATACATAGGTACATAATTGTGGAACAGTAAGCAAATGTTTATTCCCTGTGTTGCAATGTCCAAGCACGAATCCGCGAATTCTGAACATCAAAGTAATCAAACTCTCACTCCTTCTTCTCGAAAACAACCATACTTCCCACCCAATTACCACCTTCTTTGCCAATCCACATTCTCGTCTTTTCTCAACTTAAAACCTAAATACTTCCATTAATTCTTACATCTTCTACTTCAGTTTTTGACATTTAACAACGTTAAATAGATATAAAGTTAATTTGTAGTATTATTTTATAAGCTGATCTTATGAGAATAAGTTGAAATTTAAATTCGGATATTATCAAAAGTTATCTTAAATATTATAAGATCAGATTGTAATATGAGTTTTACGTCCATTTATATATTGTCTCAATACGAGATTAGATATTAATAAGTGGTATATGCAAACAATAAATTCAACAAACAACAAATTTTGTTAGGATAAACTCTAATTCATAACTCTTCAATATAATATTAAGAGATGAGTTTTAAGTTTAACTCAATTTAGAAAAGCTAACATGTAAGATGAGTTTTGCATCTACTTATGTACTGTAAATTAATTTTATCTCTGGTTGATATAAAACTTTCAACAAAAGATAATTTTGTAACTTTATGAGAACCGTGGAATGTGAATATCCCCACAAATCAAATTAAGATATAGATTTATTAAATAAATTTTAAAATAGTATTAGTTGTTGAAGTTAGACTTCCGTTATAAAATCTATTAAAATATAATGATGGAAAAAATATAAATTATATGGTGAAAAAATTAATCTAATAATTTTTATAATTTTAGCGGCAATTGTTGTGCTACAAAGTCAATGATTGTGCAACCGTGGCGTGAAATGTTACTCTTGGACACGATAATGACTGAGATGTTAGAAAGAATTTGATGTTGTTATTAAGGGTTGAGAATGAATGGAACCAAATAAAAAAGAATGCCGTGAGTATTGTTACGTCAATATAAACCTAAATTAAGAAATGTTAGAATCAACGAATAACGAACAGATAAACAATAAAAAATAATTAAACCTGAATTTTGTTTGGTGTACTTTTGCATACAAGAATACATTTTTTTGAGTGTTTTACTGAATTTGAAATAAGCACACAAATCACATTATTCACACAAAATTAAATTTCGATTTATTTTAAATAAAAAATTAAATTAGTTTTATAATTCCATGAAGTGCAAGTTCAAATAAGAAGACGAAAGAGAGAAGATAAGAATAAATAAGTCATTTTACACACATGAGGTGCAAGTTGCCAAAAAAAAAATGCCAAACTTTAAGTGTTTGCTATAAATTTATTTTGAATTATTAAGCATGATGTAAAACGATTTCAATGACATATTTTATATTAAAATATGAGTTACAATAAATGAAATTGATTCTTGTACTTTGTCAAAGGATACAAGAACAGTAGGCAAACATGCTACCATACATTGGTCGGAGAAAATATACAATGTGATTGGATAAAAACCTATAATTTTTTTTCTCTCCCATTAACATACATTTCCGTTGTATAATTTTCATGCTACACAAAAAAAACTACAAACAAGTTGTGTTTATGCTTCAAACTTGTAGCAGCTACAATTCATCATGCTCTGCAACCACATCTGTCAAAGATTTGGAGAGGCAAAGTAAGTAAAGACCTTTGACGGCAATGATCACAAATTTTATGCAATAGAAATAAGATATGAATACCATAATTAATTTGGAACAGAAGCATCTTAGTAAGTTGCTTAAGATTTAAGAAAGATGTTTATACTACCAAGTTGATGCATAAATAATATGATATGTAAGATGTGAGGTTGATCTATAATATGAGTATATCTTAACATTGTTCTACCACTATTACTAATAATTTCAGCATAAATTCTTTATGAACTACGAATCTAAAAGGAAGTTTTTCTTCATGCATCCAAAAGTTTAATTACTTTATTTATTTTTGCTTAAAAACAGAATTAAAATTATTGACCTGCGGACAGCTCCTTAAAGAAGAATGAAATCTCTCTTTGTGCAGATTTAGGAGAGTCTGAACCATGAACACAATTCCTTTCTATATCCAATCCACATCTTGCTCTGATACTGCACAAAATAGTAACTATTTTCACTATGAAGCAAATTAACAGATATCATGTTCATCAAGAAGCTCGATAAAACTCCTCTGCAATGCCAGAATTTAGGGGCTCAACTTGACAAAAAATGAACGAGTTATAAAGTTCACATTTGTGATGTAATAAGATTAGTAACATTATATGACCTGTGAGGGTGAGTAATCTTAGCCTTGCTTGCATCAGTAGGACCCATTAAAGCACGCCAATCAGCAATAGCGTTATCCTTCTCCAAGATCATAGCCAACACTGGTCCACTGATAATCGTTTCAGAGAAGCACAAGAAAAAGATTTATAGTATAAAAAAAACTAGAAAGCACGCAGAAAGGGAAGTTAATGACCAAATTTATTACAATGATCAAATGTTAGGAGTTTTGACATTAACAAGCATATAAAACCATGTAAAAGTGGGTCTTACAGTTTAGGTAACACAACAAACATCGGTAGAGTGAGGTGGACATAACAGCTAAGGAAACATAATATACCATCGTCATACATCAAGAATTCATGGGAATGAGATACCTCATACCTTGTCATGTATTTTGTAAGTCTGGAAAAGAAACCTTTTGAAGAGTGCTCGGCATAAAACTTTTCTACAGTGGCTTGATCAAGTTGAACAATCTTTTCCTTAAAAATGGTGAAACCATATTCTACAATTGTTCTCTTGATATCATCGGTGTAGTTACCAATTAATCCGTCTGGTTTTATAATCGCCAAAGTTCTCTCCATTTCCATACTTCCATAGGTAGAAGAACTGCAATTTTGGAAAAGATCACAAAGTGAGTTTATTTTCATTACTTGTCCACTTTTAGGTACATCAACCACAAATTACACACACAGAAACATACACACGTACAGAGAATAGTTATTTATATTTATGATTATAGATCACAAATAGTTTATAATCACTTTATCCCCCAAAACACACTGTCTAATAGCCCAAAACTAGTACAATGTTAAAAGATTAAGCACTTAGCCGATACATGTTTCATCTCCCCAAGCCTTCTCTGGCTATCAGCGTTAAAAATATACCTCCACTGTTAAGAGATTAAGCACAAACTCACCCAAACTCGCAGTATAACTATACACGAGTGAGTCAAAAAACCAAACCAGCTAGCCTTTCATCTAATCCGCAATGCACATATAAAACATCAACAATTTGACGTATACAAAAACATGCATAACTCTCCGTCATCAAGATGAACTACAATGTAACAAACATTACATAATAAATTTCTGAAAGCTATTATATAATACAAACCGGGTAGAAGGGGAAAAAAGAATTTCAAAATTACTAAGTTACCCGAAGCAAAAAAACAAAAACATGCACAGTTATTCCTTTCCTAAATTCAGTGACCAAAAAGTTCAAATTATAGATATGAGGAGAAAAGGATACTCAACATAAAAATGTGATGTTTACTACAATTAGAGGAAGGAAATCCAATGCTGTATTTCTCATCTCCCCAAGTTCACTGGTTACCCAATTCAAATTATTTGAAACCCTAGGGCCTAGTACTGAAGTCGCAGCTTACCAGGAAGCAGAGGCGAAAGCAAGAAGCACAAGTATGCAGCTGAATCCGACAAAAGGGGTTCTCATTTTCAGAATGAAGCTGAAAGAAGCAGCAAAAATGAGGAAAATTACAATCTATTGGGAGAGGGGAGAATGGTTATGGAGTTCAGCATACTTCTAATTGTTGAATCCCATCATCCATAAGAGAGAATATGATCAATGATTAAGATTTATGCTGTAGAGAAATCCATGCTGCAGAGGCAAGAGGATTTGTCTTAGGTACAACTTCAACTCCAAGAAACACGGTTTACTTACATGGAAACTAATTCATTTTAATTAGAAACAACTTTGCAGAAAAAAAAAAGTGTTTATTACCTTACCTGTAAATATTTTTTTCAATTTTAATAAAACAGTTACCACGGTTTTATCTTGTCTATATTTTTTAAAGTCGAACAAAACACATATGTAGGTTGATTAAGAATGAGATGAGAGGCAAGCGTAAAAAAAAATCTTTAAAATTCTCACATTAAAAAAAAATAGAACAAATCTTCATCTTGAATATAAATAACTTTTTAGCAATTTAAGAACATTGTGAAAATAAATAATAGTTAGGACAGGATAGCTTCATTTTAATCGATTGTAATTTAAATTCAAAAATAATTAGATTAAATAGACAATTATAATCGATTGTAAATATTTAATTCTAACATAAATATATATATAAGCGTAAATACAGATAAATAAATAAGTTAATATATAAAGTAAATTTATATTAATTAAAAATAAAGAAAAAAATGAAAAAAAAAACTGTTTGAATAGTTTTACAAAAATCATAAAATAATAATTAATGAAAAAGCAATTATGGACAAAAGAAATCCCCATAAAAGATAAAATAGAAATAAATAATTGTGTCGCACGGCCATCGCCGAACAAGAAATAAAGATTGCAGCGGAAGAACCCGTAAAAAACTCAGTTTTATTTCCGGGTTTACTTTTGAAGCACAGTTGTATTCATTCCATTTTCTTTTTTTCAGATTTGTAGTAATAAAGAACTCAGTTTTACTTCTGGGGTCTTCTTGGTTTACTTTTGAAGCTCGGTTGTGATGTAATAAGATTAGTAACATTTGTGATGTTCATTTCTCGTAGCATAGACGAGATTGAGAGAATATAAGGAAGTATAAGCTGTAAACATTTTATTCATAGAAGAGCTCATATAATACATATATATACAAGGCAACAATTATTAAACAGTTTCTCTATGCTTGACTTAGCATATATATAATTTCACTGCAAACAATCACACTCGCAGAGCTCAACACAGCATTTGATTAACTCAAAACAGGCCAGGGCTGCACAAAGTTGAGTGCAAACAATGGTGCACTGGTCATTCACAAAAGTGCAAGACTGCAGCAGACACATGCCACAACAGGTATCGGCCAATCGACCACAACAGGTGGAAGCAGCCTTCCCCAGTAGTCCTTCAGGTGGTTTTGCTTCCTTTATAGCTGGTGCCAAATTCTCAGCAGTTGCTTTTGAGTCACCAAATCCAACACTTAGTCCGCCAAGGAATAACTTCTGCTTGTTTAACTCCACCCTCTGGAAGCTAAGTTTGCTGTATGCCTGTTTATTAGGACTTAGAGATTCAGATACATGGCGCAAAGGGTAAATCAAACTATTCTCATATTTTGCCAAGAAGATGAAGGTAAAATTTGTCCAATGCAAAGGTCTACCTTTTGTAACAGAAATTGCTCCGGTGCTTTCTTCCCTTCTTCGCTCTCTACAAGAACCATGCTCATGCAGGTATACTCTGACGGGACTTTATTTTGAATGCTCATTTTTGTAACCTATTAGACAACAGTTGCCATTTTTTATAGATGAATGGTGCAGCAAAACACAAAATATCAATATTTTCGAATTTGGTTCCAAGTTATCATTAAGGACAAAAGTTTGTCAACATAGCAAAATCTAATACTGTTATAACTTCAGCAATCAATATGGATCTATTTGCAAACATTTTTCGAATCTAGGAACTAAAATATAGATTATTTTCATGCAGGGTCCAAAAGGAATAACAATATCAAAGATTAAATTTTTATTTTAACATTAACAATATATCACAGCCAGATGGCAGACACTTTTTTTCCAAAACATTTTTCAGTCCTGCACTCTCCAGCTCCTATCCAGCAACTCTTTGTGTAAACGTTAGTGCATGAGACCAGTGTGACATTGTTTGAAATAAATGTCTTGATATAAACTGGCCTCCCTATATTTTCCATTTTCACCTTTTTCAGTTTCCTTCTTCAAAAAGAAATTTTATACCCACAAACATACATAATTGACAAACCTTCTCCTCCAGCTCTTCACTTTTCAATAACCAGGCCTGTGCAGTGACCATGTCTACATGTCTCTTTGCAAGGACCTAGAGAGAATACAAAAGATTTATCAAAAGGCATTCAGCGCATAGTCGAGCATGCATTCGGCAATCACCCTATTCAAAGGATCTAGATTCCAAATGGTTCTTTGTGTAACCTGGAGAACTTTCATTCTCAACGATATGAAATGCATATCACATGTGTCCAAGGAAGAAACCGATAATACAGGACCAGTATAAGTTTCAACTAATAGATGATTCAAGGCATTAAGAACTGAAATTCATATTTAGATGCGAAACAGATCAATAAAAGATGACTAAAAATCAATCCACTTTTCATGCACTAACTGCCTACCCAACCCAAATAAAGTGTCGAGTGAAACAATGGAACTAAAGAGTGAAGGCAACGTAATAGCAGCACAGCATTACATATGGTGATACAATGTAGGAGAAGCTATGCATGAGTTGCATGGTAATATTCACTTCCCATTTGCTAAGATGGGAAAAATCACAATCAGATATGAAGAATAAGAGTAAGTTATGCCTTAGGAGTGAGATATTACGTTACTGAGTTGTATATCCTTCTCTCTTTTCACTTTAAGGTCTACAGCGAAGTTAGTCATATCTGCCAAAGTACCAGAGACTTTAACTAATTCAGGGAAAGTTCCACTGTATCTGCCTGATAGGATCAACGGACTTCCAGATGATATATCTTGTATATGAGACGGGAATAACTGCAATATATAATCAGAATACAGTTTCAACATCAGATGGATGTAACACGTAAATTAAGCAAACTATAAATCAATAGAGCACGTTTCTAGTGATAATTGAAGTTAATACTTTATTGGATATGTACCTCATGTGAATCAAGACCTTCTAAACTTTCGATTGTTACATCAGCAACTATAACCGACGAAGCTGTACTGAAAAGCCTTTGCATTCTAAATTCAATTGAATCTGGAAAAGATGAAAAAAAGGGAGATGAATAAAGCTTCATATATGTATGGATTAAGCCTTGCTCAATCGCTCGAACTAGTTTTGAAAAATGAGTTACGGCAATTCCTTTTCTAATATCAATATGGTATTACAATCTATCTAGTTTTAATGTTAGCTAAGATGTCCCGTGCTAGCTAAAAATATAGTCAAAATGCTCCTTCTGACTTTGGACGATCCTATTCTCTTGAGCAAGTTTTGCCAGTGAATCAGCCCCAATTCGTCTCCAATATTTTGTGGTTCATCTGTCTATACACAATCATTAGCATTTTTGGTGACTTCACCATGATAAAAACATTTCTTTTTTTTCAAATTTACACCTCAGATTTGCGCAAACTTCAAGTAGCAATGAGGTTGACAGGGCAAGGAAAGCAACTGACCCAAATCATGAGCACAATCATAGTGGCCCCTCCCAATTTGTGCAAGCAATTGCAGGAAGTAGTGATTGCAATATAAACCTGAACTTTCAAATAGCGAAACAGAGGAATATTACTCAACAGGAAAAGTCTAGTAATAAATAAAGAGATTAATAACAAAAAAAAATCTAAGCTGAATAGCATGCCAATTGGAAATGTTGATAAATAGAAGATTCTATATTCTCGCACACTGACATCATAATAGTCACAAGCTCAATAATTGGTAATTGAAAAAAGAAAATGGTGGATGGGAGGTAATCCCATTCCAAGGTCAGCGCTTTGCCGAACAGTCAAAATGGCTATGAACTCCGCATAAAAGTCCACCCGTTGGTCAAAACCAAGACCTTGTCAATATCCACCAACCCAAATTTGCACTACCCTTTTTATGGGTACGTACCTTGATTAATTTTATAACACACTCATCTCGACAAATTAAGCAGCATGTCAAAGCATTGGATTCTTGAGTTTAAAACATGCCTAAGAGCCTCTTTGGATGCAAAGCAAGAAGTATTTGTGAAAGTTTCTTGGCTGAATAACAAAATGGTACATTTCTAGCGGACAAGTTCTAAAAATCACTTTTAACTTACATCCAAAACAGATACAAAATTAGGTTTCAAAACAGTTTCTTCTTCACGTAGAAAAAAAGAAACATTTTTGGCTACTTAAAACATCAGCTAAAGTAACAAACTTATCATAGATTGAAGTGTCTGATGAACATTGCCAATTAATGATATACCAGATACTGTTTTCTGAAGAGCATATATAGAAGCGGAAGCTAGAAATCTTGCCTATGCCAAAGGTACATATGCGCGGTGTTGGAACTGATTGCCCACTTGAGACATAGCTTTCCACAAAATTGCATATCTCTCTCTCATCCTCAACGGCCCCATCAGTAACGAGAAAAATAAGAGGGACCGAATCAGTGGATTTCTCAAGTAGCTTCATTGCCTAAGATAGACCAGATTCCATATTTAGGATTCAACATGGAAACGTTTTGCATGGGATATAAGTGATCAAACACCGCCTAGAATATGGTTATTAAAAAGCAAATATACCATAACAGCAACAGATCAACCTCGTATCTTTACGTTTAACATTACAAGCAAATCAAACACAGATACCAAGTCTTGAAGTTAGATAAGGAATATGATCTGTTAATCCCAGAAAATTCGTAGACTCAAAGTGCAACTACTAAAGATAAAGTTGTAGACTTTTAGCCATAAAAAAAACAGGTAAATTTCCAAGAAAAATGGGAGAATGCAAAGTAAATAAGAGGTCATTTTTGTCACACAAGTAAATTTATACACATTTCAAAATCTAACAATATTAGATGACTTCTTCCTACTTATATATTACTCGATATTTTCCTGTTCGATGTGAGACTTGTACTTGTGTTTAGTCATTCCAACAAATTTGGTGTATAAATAAAAGAGATAAACAAGTAATAATACAGTAGCCTTATGTTTTACATCTCTTCTTATTAATAATACTTTCATGAGTGCAGTTGAATTGACAAAACAAAGATAATTGAAAAGTCTTAATTAACAAGCCTTGAAAAAAGAGAACAATGTTTTGCACATCTCAATGAAAATGACAACAAGAATTACCTGTGTTAAGGGAAGCATAATATTAGTGTCACCATTAGCAATAAAATTAGTGTCAACCCACTTCGTAGCATTTAAAATTGCTTCCTCAGTAGCTGATTCCATTGATGACGAAAATAAGTAGAGCGCTCCATTGAAAGCTATAATGTTAAATGTATCTTGTGCATTTAGTTGGGAGAGTGATGTTAGTAGGGCATTCTTTGTGTTATCGAGAGGCGTTCCCTTCATGCTTGCGCTTATATCTACTATAAACACCACATCCTTTTTAAAAACCTATCAAGTGACAGAACGCTCTATTATAAATACGCTTGAAAAGAAAAGGCAGCATGATATGAAGTTTGAAACCGGCATGCACCTGTGAATGCTAGCTATGATATTTCTATATTCCTTTTGTACTAGTTTTGTACCTGACATTTTTCCAAGCGCAATATGCTTCTAATTACTGCTAGAAAAATAAATTACCTTTCTATAACAACAAATTAATATTGCAACTAACCTTTCTGCCCTGTCCGTTTCCCGGGTAAAGATACAAACAAAATATCTCTCTTTCGTCAAAATCACGCAGGAATGGAGATTGCAGAAGAACAGCTCCAGATATGTCATTTGAAGAAACCTGTGTAAAAACACCAGACCAGACCATTAAGTCAATAACTTTTTTTTTATTATGGCACAGATAATATTCATTTCTGATTCTGACTATCTATGGTTCAAAAACCACTCATTGCGGCTTTTATGGAATTGAATTAAATAACTTTAATGAAATTATATGCTTCTAGGTCTTACAGAGTACGAGAAACTGAAGCCTGTACTGGACCATACTGGCACTTCTGCTTCATATGATAAATTTAATTTGCCAGCTTGGCGCAGTAGTTCCTGGAAAGTCGCAAGGATAATGTTGGTTAAGTCTATTAAAGGTGGCCAAACTGAAATTTGTAATGCGCGATAAATTTTACCTTAAGGGGATGACTGGTGGTTTTGCACAACACTTCCGTTGCAGAACCAGAATTCACTTTCAAAAATATCTTCTCCTTTTTAGAAATTCTTTTTCCGGCTGGGTTGACGTATGACGGAAAGCTGAAAGGGACACAGACAGATAACTGGCCATCATGAAATAATATTTTCTGGGACCATCTAATCTTAGTTGAGAACACGGAGCCTCCCCTAAACTGCAAGACATGAATAATTTTTCAAATAAATAGGTTGTGGACAATAATAACTATCAATATTGAAGTTAATGTAATAACCTGTGGAATCTTAACGGTGTATATATGGCTTTTCAAGAAGTATCCATCTTTAGCTTTGGCCACTTTATCCTTATCATTTTCATCTTTCAGGGAGATCAATTCAGTATGATAAGTTCTACCAGAATCATCAACTTCCAGACCTAGAAGTGAACCCTGTTAGCCACATCGTATTAACTTGAGAATTCATGATACAAACTACATATCAAGTTGCACAAAATGTTGGTATTCAATTTCATAAATCTAGGAAACATCAAAACATTTCATGTTGTCCACGCTGGACTAAATATATCTTTAAAAACACTGATCCATCCATAAAAGGATACCATCAGTCGTCTTCTGCTCGTGTGGAAATTGCTAGTCTGAACGAATGTATGCAAAAACGCAAAACCTTTTAAATTCTAACAGGAATTTCTCCATCCTCAGCTGACTTTTCTCCACCAAATTGATCTTATGCGTAATATTGTTCTTTAAAACGTTGCAATTTGTAGTCAATGTTTTCATTGGTAATAACATTTTCCTAAAACAGTGTTCTTTAGCAATTTATAGTCAATGTTTCATTGGTAATAACATTGTTCTTTCAAACATTTTTTGCTGAACTGAAAACATTTTGATAGAAAGCTGTCCACCGAAAATGTTGATAATTGACCATGATATGTTTGACAACTAAATTTTAACAACTCAGGTTAAGAGAATTGAAAAAATGAAGAATCACTTAAAATATGACACCTCAGAAAAGCTGTCAAAAATTAGTTATTAAAAATAATTTTCCTTAATAATACACGCATGAAAAATAAATTGTCATTTATATTATATATCAGTATCATTCATCACATCAAATATAATTGATGCTTATGGTAATTATCATATTAATGATAATTTCTGGATAATTAGTTTAAAAAGAAAAAGTACGATCACATTAAACTCTTTGAAAATAATTGATTGATTTATTTAGTTTGTTTTACATTCTTAACTTCGGGCTGCAATAACCGATCAGAAAACACTATTACTTGAATGTCAATAGACATAATTTTTTCTAGAAAAATATGCTTTCATTTAATAAAAATTACATATGTAAAAACATTTTCACACCAAATACTAAATAGTGCAAAATAGTATCAGGATAGCTATACCAATATTCCTAAAAATTAACATTAATTATACTTACACTTTTCTTAACTAAAAGTTATACCTAATTTTCATGCATTTCCCGTATTTTATTGTTTTTAAAATACTAAGTGCATCGTTCATACCGAAAATAAAAACATCGTGTAATTTTTCCAAAAATCATGTTTCAATATCATTGTGTAATATGATTGTTTCTTTATTTAATATATATTGCCAAAGCCTAAATTATAGGTTACCTAAAAGATATGATCCCTCGAAAAGATGAAATGACTTATATAACGTACATGGCTAACCGATTAAGTTGAATCTGATCCGCTTAGGATACTTTAGATGTGTTTGGTTTGCAGTTAAAAATTTTCGTTTGTTAAATGAAACAAAAATCTTATTCGGCCGGAAAGTTTTATGGTGTTCTTTTAAAAACAACCCATGCTCAATAAAACAGAGAAAAAAAAAATAAAACAAACATGCACAAAGAAAAAATTATTGTAGTCTTTCATTCTGCTGAAGTTTGAGAGAGTTTTACATCTTAACTAGATACGAAAGAAAAAGAAAAAGAAAAGTCAAATATATTCAAACAATTTTCAATAAAAAATAAAATTGGCTTAACTTTTCTAACTCACCAAATACACCATTAATCATCCAAGTATTTGAGTTTAACTTTTTTACTTCTATTTTTTTATTACAAAGACAACATTTTTTTTTTTTTTTTTTTCTTTTTTTTTCTTTTTTTTTATGTATTTTTTAGAGTTTTACATCTGTACACCGTAAATAATAAAAGAAATCCTTAACCAGCTTTTAAAAACTAAAATAATTTGACATGACAATGTTCTAACAGAAAAAAGTCGCATTAAATTATTTTTATTTTTATTTTATTTTTTGAAGAAAATGGCAAATGAACTGACTCTTTTCCAAAAATTCAGATTTCAAAACAATAAATAAAATATAATTGTATAATTATTAAAATATTAAACATATTTAACTAAAAAACCATACTCTCTCGTATTACTCCCTTCGTTCTTACCTTTGTTAGGCGCATACACCCAAACGTTTCTTACATTTTCAGTATCCTACGTGTTTTATTTTTGGATTAAACAATTAAAAGAAAAGAAAATGGATTATTGTTTATATGAGACTGCAGGAAGAAACTATGGAGGTCCAGTAAGAAACTGTTCACTTTCAAACAGATAATCTGTTTGGGCCTTAGCACTCTTTAATCGTTAATTTTCTTCGCCAATATAAAATCATTTTTTACCAAACCTCTCAGAAGTAACAAATAAACACATGCACACAATCTTCTTTTACGCTGTTTGCATTAAGGATTTTAATGATGATGAGGAGTGAAACAAAAGGATTTGTGAGAATTGTGTAAGTTTGAAGGAGAAGTCGTATGGATCCATGGTTTACATAAAATCATACTAGTAACTGCAATTTCTCTCCACTACACCCCTTTAATATGCATTTGTTATACTATTCATAAACAACAAACTTAGCAGAAAAAGTCTAACCACTTTCAATCTCTCGTCCCTCTATTCTATTCAGTTATGCAACTTGTCAAATAGAAAAATGGATTGTATGAGATTTTTTACTTAATTATTAGGACATAATCCAATAAAAATAAATTATAACTAATTAAGCAACTTTTCATTTTTTTTATTTCTTATTTTTCTTCCCTTTAATTTATATAATCTCGCTTTCGTTTTTCGTTTTTTAATCTTCTACTCTCCTTTTTTCACATCATCCAATTATAGCATTACTCTTTATATTATGCATCACACATAACTTTTACCGCGGTACTGTAACATGCGATTCGACTACAACTTTTTTTTTACTTTATCACTGTCATGTCCAATGAAAGGAAAAAAAAGAGAGAAACATTTGTCGATTTTTACGTAATCTGACTTAAAAATTAAAAAAAGTACTCTTGATTTCTGATTTTGCAGTGGAACTATCCAGAGAATAAATTCAGATTATTTTTTATTAAGAAAATTATTTTAAAATTGAAAGAATAGAGAAAATGGAAAAATATGCATTAATTGTTGAGTATATATGTACCTGTTCACCCATGGGTATAGCAACCTGGCAATCACACGTACTACTTCCGGTCACGCAATGCACGCGCCACTTTTCGGAAACCGTTACAAACGCCGTGTCCAAGGAGCACTCTACTTCCATGGTGACGCCGTGAAGCTCAAGCGGTATCAGCGCCGGAGGCTCGCACTGGCCGTGCACGTAGGGCTGGTAACTTCGAATGTCCGGATTCTCGACCTTTTCCGGATCGGATATCACCGCGTAGCACATCGGAGCCGTCGGGAGGAATCCCTCCGACGACCGTGACATCGACCGAACAAGCGAAGGAGCTGATCCTTTCCCGTAGTAAACTCGCTTTGATAGGTTGAGTCCGAATTCGACGGAGCTTGAGAAATAGTCAGCCATCGCCGCCGCCGCCGCCGGGGAGATTTTCCGGTGATTTGTGAAATAAATTAAAATGAGCGAGAGAGGGAGCGATTGGAGGTTTCGAAGGGAAGAAAGTGAGGATTTGGAAATGCAATTAAAAAAAAAAAAAAACTTATGTGAGGTTTTGAGAAACAGAGGAAGAAGAAGAGAAAAGAGAAAAAGAAACGAAGAAGAAGAAAGAAAGCAAGTGAGGAAGGCACTGGACCCGAGGAAATTTGTCTTTATGGATATTTTTTATTTTTCTCAATACTAATATTAAAAATAATTAATTTAATAGCAGTAACTTAGCCATGTATCATGAAAGAATAAAGTTAGTCATTTGTGACATTCATAATGGATTTTCCGGTTTAACTATTTTAATTATTTGTTTTTATATAAATTCTTCTTATCATTTTATCTCTAGCTACCTTTTTTATAAAATTCAATTAATTACTTATGACTAAAAAAATACAAACCATTTATTTTATATTAATAATATTTTTAATTTTACTAATTTCATCATAGTTATTTTCTTATCTTAATAATTATTATTATTATTATAAAAAAAAGTATACACAAAAACATACGCGCTTCTGTTTCCTTTCGTCAATAATACAGAGGTTAATAGTGCCAGAAACACCTTTTTCTTTTGTGATAAGATGAGTTTTTTCTTATTTTATAATAAGATAAGGCCCTGACTCGTGGGAGTTAAATTACTTATAAAATTCCTTTTGTTATATAGTGTAAATAAATAGATAAATTAAATTGTATATACTTTCGCTACAAACGCTAAAGCACACTTATCTAATTAAATAAAATAAGAATTAAATATATTTTTATTTCTAAAAAAACATCGTTAATTTTTTTATTTATTAAACTGATGTTAACATGAGTTGAAATATATTAAATAATATAAACAACTGACATACTTATTATTTGACATGTTAAAAAGTTTTATATTAGAGAGATTTTATATATTTGTTTTTGAAATTTAAGACTAAATTACATGAGAATTTGGAACATAACAAATTTTTTATTTTTTATTAAAATTTAAAAATTAAAAACATATTTAACTCATATAATAATTAAGTAATATAGAAAAAATAAATAAATAAATCTAAGTGTTTGTCAAACGATATTGCAATTAGGATTTATATTAATTAAATTTGTAAACATTAGTTTACAAATAATTATTAAGAAAGGCTTTCAAATTTGACAGTGTGGTATTGGTTAAAATTTAAAGATAAATCTTTGGAGAAAGTACTCATACTTGGGAAAGAAATCTTTGAATGTGTTTGATTGTAGGATAGAGCATGATGCAACGTTTCAATAGAAGGAAAATTAATTGACAAAGAAGGTACTACTGATATGATATGATATGGGTGTTTGTATTCGTATATACTTTGCTTTATGACTTTTATACTTGTTTTTTAATTTTTTTCTACAGTATATTGTTTTTCATTTCATGTTAATCTTTCCCAGCTATTTTGATTATTAGTCCATATTGATTACGTTATCAGAAGAATATTTCACAATGCATTTATAAGATTTATCAAACTTTTTTTCTAATCGGAAAAGCTTATATTATCAATATTAATATTAGAATTAAATATGTCTTTATCCCTTAACTTTCAATGAATTTTTGAATTAGTTAATCTTAAAATTTTAGACCAATCTAGTCCTTCATCTTTCGAAATACGTAGATTTAGTCCTTTTAATCAAAATTTGATAGGTTTATTTGATTTTTCGTATATATTTCAATACTGTATTTGAGTTATTTATCATATTTGACACATTTTTTATTTAATGTTAAGTCACGTATTATTATGAAACACGCTTGAAATGTCAAATAAACTTAACAAAATTTAATTAAAATAACTAAATTCACACATTTTGAAAGATTAATGACTAAATTGGTCTAAAGTTTCGAAATGGACTAATTCCAAAATTTACTAAAAGTTAAGGACCAAAAACATATTTAACCCTTAATACTATTTGGAATAAGTTTGTAAAATGTTTATTAGTTCAACCAATTATTTGTTTGTAAACTCATCAACATTAATACTATTAACAATAATGTGAAATAAGTTTAACCAAGATACAATATAATATCTATATTGTTAAACATATTTTTCATACACATATATGAAAAATATTTTTCTCCAACATCCGAATCAATTGCTCATGGTTAAATCAACAAATCAATTTTGTGCTTAATTGACAAATCTAAAAACTAATCATACCATATTCATATTGTACAATTTTGAAGAAAAACATTACATACAAGATGCTAATTAATTTTAATATATAACATGGAATATTTCCTATTCAAAAATTCAAGTAAATACATTCAATTCGTACTTCATTTATCCATTTCTCTCTCATATACTCCTAATTTCAATGTGTTGAATTAATCCAACTATGGTTCATATTTATGTGAATTATATGTGATTGATTAAACGGTGTCACTATGCATATATAATCTCCATTTTTCAACCAAATGTGTATTTTATCCTATTTAAAAAGTATATTTTATATAATTGGTTGATACATAAATTTTTTTATTAATACCTCTTATATTTTACAAAATTTCGATATCATTTTGCATTAGTTTAGTTTTATGATAAAAATCAACCACGATGAAATATATATTTAAAAAATAATATAAAATACAATAAACTATTAAAAGTGGCTGACATTCTCAAATTGTCTAATCAAATAATTCAAAATTCAACCAGTATTTTCTCCTTTTTGTTTCTATATCAAATAAATAATATAATCATTTTAAATTAGAATTACTACTTAACATTAGTTCAATGTTAATCCGAAAACTAAGCTTCACTCAGTATAATATATTACATAATTTTAAAGAAATTTTATCATCTTAACACTTTATTATTAAACTAAATTTATACTTTCAAACTATAGCTATAATCATTAAAAAAAAAAACTATATTCATACACATTGTTATGAAAGTTGAAATTGAGAAATAGAAAAAAGAAAGAAGAAAACGTGAAATAAAAATTCTATGTTGATCTATTTTAATGTATCCTCTTTTTCCTATAAATTAAATATTTTTTATAAAATTTAAAAAAATATATAAAATATTAACTACTTGCATCACGCTCTTCATCCTCTTCACTAATCCACTACCGTATTTTTTTTCTATAACTATCTCTATGTAAAACTCCACTAAACATAAACATTTATTTTAATAACAATGTAAAGTTAAATTATTATGTTATGAAAAACTAATTACTTTATTTTTATTAATTTATTTTATTGTGAGACTAAAATGTTAAATGATTATGTTATTTATGAATATTTGAGTGAACTTTTTAATATAAAATAAACTCTTAAGATATTACAACCTGAACCAAATAGAATAAAAATACATTTAAAAGCTAGATAACACAATGTCATCTGAATATTTTAATTTATATATTCTAATTTCTTAATCACTGTTATGCAGGTTAAAGCTTCATAATGAAAGCATCGCAATAACAAACATGAAAGTGAAATGGCTACCACGTGCACCATGTTTTAAATTGACATAATATTAAAGATAAATACGAACATAATAAAATAAAATAAAATAAAAAAGACGAGAATCTGTAATTTGCTTCTTTTACAGGAAGTTCACCAGAGTCATTGTCCTTTTCTTTATCTTAGATTATTATATTTGAACAAGTTACTATCTAAATACACATTTAGTCAATAAATTATTTAAATAGTGGTCCCATTTGTCCTTTTTTTTTGTATGGTCAGTCACATGAAGCCAAGCATAATCATATACCAAACTTTTATTAAAAGATAAGCTAAGGATCACAAATTGATTATCTTCAACTTATGCTTAATTCATTATTTTGCTTTTAGGTGGAAACAAAGGGGTCCATGCTGTAAATGTAGACTATTGCTGATTGAAAGCCCTATATGTGGAAAACCCTAAATTCAAATTCAATGTGAAAATTTGGAATAGATTTTTTTAAAATTTTTTGAATCAATTTAATCTCTTAATCTTTTAAATACATGAATTTAATTATTTTAATCAAATTTTATTAAGTTTATTTTACGTTTCAAATATATTTCGTTATGATATTTTTGTTTGTTTATACTTATTTAACACATTTTTGTTTTAATATTAATTAAAAAACATGTTTGAAACGTAAATATAATAAAAGTTAGTTTAAAATTGATTTAAAATTTTTATGAGAGACCAATTTCAATTTTTACTGAAAATTGAAAAATAAAAAATATATTTAATCTTTCATGACTAATAATTCATTAACATATCAAAGAGTTAAAAAACAGAAATGTTAAGATAAATTAAAACTTTCTATAAATAAATATTTTCTAGTTGAAAGTCAATAGATCGGAAACAGAAAAGACTTTTGTTGGTGGACTTTAAAATGTAATTAATGATATTTGTGCTTCATTTTATTGAGTGGGGGAAAAATAGAAGTGGAAAGAAAGAAATAAAAAAATAGTGAAAATAAATATTAGTTTATTAAAGATAAAAATATAAATAAACAGAAACTACAAAGTTAAAATATTATTTTTAATTTTTTGTTGTATATTTATTATAACTTTATTTTCTTATAAAAAAATGGAGAAAATAATATCACTAAAAACGCTATAAAATCAAATGTCATGTTACCAAATTGATTTTGGTTTGGTTAGGTTTGCAATGTTTTCTTCCCTTACTCACGTTTTGCTCAATCCTCTTCTCTCTTTTTCTTTTCTATTTCTTCAACTTTTCTTTGTACTAAAAACTTTGTAGTGTTTAGGAGTTAAATCATGGAAAGATTCGACTCATGTATAAAAAGAATGGAGAACAAATAATGGTTTAGATAACTGAACGTATAAAAAAAAATAACATGTGCCAAAAAAACGTTCATAATTTAATCAATTATATTATTAAGATAGGAGGGAGAATTTTAGTTTTTTTCTTTTCTTTTAATGATCATAATCAACTACATTAGAACTGTCAAAACGGATAACTCGCGGTCTGATCCGACTCGACTCACCGGAATTGATTAGTTAGTGAGTCAACTCAACCCGACTCACTTATTAGTGAGCCAAAAAAAATTCAAACCTAGCCTGACCCACCACGGGTTTGTGGGTTAAACGGGTTGACTTACAAGCTCACTTAATTAAAAAAAATACAATTTCTTTATTTTTTTCCAGTTAAAACTAGATTATAATTTTAATTAAAATGTAAATTAACTTTAATACCATCCAAATACAAACCAAAATCACAAAAATACAAATTATCTATATGTTGGTTAAAAAAATAACCTAACATGACCCAAATGCAAAACTCAACTTAACAAAAAACACTTGTGTGATCTTTTATTTGCAAGTTGGTAAGTCAGTTGGGCTCACCATGGATCTAACCCGGGTGAGCCAGATTCTTAGTGAATCGAGTCAAAAATCAATCCGTAAAAAAATTTCAACTAAACCAAGCCTAAATTCGTGATGAGCCGGGTTAGCTTACGAGTTTTTAACAGCTCTAACTGCAATTGTATTTTGTAGCATCTTTATTATAAAATATCAACATTAATAAATAAAAATAATTTTTTTAATCTATTTCTTTCTAACAGGTCAACATGTTTTTGTAGTTAGGGGATTGATTAGAGCATAGTGGGAACATTTGCATTTAAGTGTAGACATTATAATTTTGTTAGGGGTGTGAAGTGAAGTTATGTTTACATAAGATGCATTGTTTCTGGTATTAGAAGGAATGTGAAAGTGATGGAATAGAGTGGTCCCTGATATATTATTATGGTCTGTGCATGGAAGAGAAGAGTATCTGTCATCATCCTATAATGTCCAGGCACAAAGAAACATATATACATATATTCAAGATAAAGACATATTTTTTGTTAGTTTTTTACATTGTCATTCAAACCACTTCTGTCTGTAATTTCATAAGTCATGATCAATGTTAAACAATGATAATAACAAGTGATTTAAAAGTAATACCTTAAAATCACAATTGATCCAAATCTAAGTACAATTTGTCAGTATCGGTAACAAACATTATTTTTATGTCTAATTCTAAGTCGGACGATAAAATTATTGTCAATTATCATATGTTTAAAGTATTATCTATATTTTAGAACGTGTGTTTCATTACGGTTTGTTGGAAATAGTTTAAGTGTGAGTCAAAAATCTCACATTGGATAAAATTGACAAAATTAAACACATATATAAGATCAAAGACCCATAACATCATTGCTTTAAGATTTTTTGGTTAAAGTAGTGTCAAATATCTCATATATGTAATACTAATGTCATATAACCATATATAAAACCACAATCTCTTAATGACTATAATTATAATCCATATATAACCAAAACATATAAAAGAATATATAACTCAACACGGTTTTATTCTTAAAAAATTATCAAAAAATGAAAGAAATAAGATATATTTAAATTATCTGAGACCTCAACTGCTAAATGATATTAGACTATTAGACGTGATACTTGGAATTGGAATAACTAATATTTACAATTTTTCTTCTTTTGTTAAATTGTGAATGAGTTGGGGGAAGATATTTTATTTTGAGAATTAGAGATGGAGACTGTTTAGAAAACAGTAGCCGTGTGAATAGGTAGAGCTACAAATAACATTATTCATTCATTGCATGTAAATGCGGTTCCTATATATCCATTCATAAAACCAAAGACAAGGAAAATAAATTTAAATTATACGATCATGCATTAATTGTCACAAATCAATATTTATTAGTTCTTAATTTTCACTAGTCATATTATATAGTAACAAGTCATTCACTCTATCCCCACATCCTCTCTCACTCTATATCATATCACATTGTTGCTTTTAGCAAGTTACAATTTGTTTATATTTTAAGTTTTAATTATATATTTTCAAATAATCTTTCAAAGAAAAAAGGTATGTATGTGAATAATTCGAAATGAAGGTACTAGCAGAACAAAAAAACTCTCAAAACTGTACCAAAAAAAAAGACGTGACAAAAGAAAAAACATAAATACTCAACACTGTAGAAGAAAAGGGAAAGTAAGAAAAATAGTGGCAATAGCAGTGCCCTAACTTGGAGGAATTCTTGGAGAAACACCTTTCATCGGTATCGGACAAAACAGCAAGGTGTCAATCACGAGACACGAGAGAAAGGTGGGATTTGGTTTTCTATTTTTTTTTCTTCAAATAAAATATTAATTACTATGAAAAAATCACCACGATAATAATGAGGTAGTTTTCTTAATTAAAATAGAGAAAAAAACTTTTTAAAAGAGTGAAAGGAAGAAGTTTACACCACTACTAGAGAAAAAAGTGTGAAAGCATGGCATGATAGAAGCACTTTTTGTTCTTTATTGAAAAAGATCCTTAGTGGGTTGAAACTAAATCACCAACCCTTCTTAGAGTTGTTTTTTTCTGTCACAAAAGCTGGTCCTCCATCGGATTTTCTTCGCACCAAAATCAGTTGAATACAGAACTAAAAATGCACACCAAGGTCCACAACATATCCTAACCCTCCTTCTGTGTGAACTTCATTTTTTCTCGAATAGAAAAAAATTGTATCTATTTATTTGTAATTAATATAAAATCTTCATCACATCTTCAAAATTAAACATTAATAATAGTCCATGACGATAATGAGTAGTATAATAGATCAAATAACAACAAATTTTTCGTATTACAATAATTTTTTTTTATTAGTGATCAAATTTTGTGACAAAAAATAATTAGCTATTATATCAATCTATAAACTAAAGAATAGTAGTAATGAGGTATAATTATTAATTTGGTTCTCTAATTTATTGAGTTTGTTCAATTTGGTATCCTTATTTTGTATACTTGATCAGGTAAGATACTAAACTGAATCATTCTATCAAATAAAAGTATCCAATTGAACATTCCAAAAATTCGGAGACCAAATTGAACCTTCCAAAAGTGTGAAAAATAAATTGAACCAATTAAAAAATTGGGAGACCAAATAAATAATTATTCATAATAACTAATATAGTTTCTAAATTGCTCTTTATAGTTAATTAATATCTAAATTACTCACTAACATTATCTATCTAGGTTTTAGTTACCAAAAAATTAATTTTTAAATTTATATACAAATTTAGAAACTAATTTTTTTATATTTAAAATCTTGATAACTAATATTTGTGACAAATTTAAAAAATATTTAACTATAATGTTCACTATATTAATTATTAATAATTTTTAATTTACAAATTAGTATATAAATTTATCATTATAATTTTATATCTAAAATTAATCATTAACAAAAAATAATAATAATAATAATAAATTCAAAAAATAAATTTCACTAAAATAAATTTTAAATAACTAATATTATATTAAAAAATAACTTGAAACTTAACAAAATCTTTACAAACCGTAAAGTTTGAATTCAATTATATACTAAAATCTGGACTTTAATTTTGGCACTTCAAATTAAATTTTGATTGAGGGTTAAAGGAAGATAAAGAAAGAAATATAATTGTCCAAGGAGGGACCCATTATTAAGGGCAGCAAATAAATGTAGCTGACCACGTTTTCAAGAGTTTTGAGCATTAAAGTCACTCTGGTCCCTGCACTGTCATGGTGTGTCCCATTCCATTGATGTAAAGTTCTATCTACCCTCTTTCATTTCATCATGATACAAGAAGGATGAGAGAGAAAATAAAAGTAATGTCACCTCGTGTATATGTGTCCATTTTTTTTTTATATCATTATTAGCTTTCTTTTTACTCCCTTTATGATTTCTTTTTTTCAATTTTATTTATTACTTTTAACAGTTTCAATTTATTTTTTTAAATTAGTCGATATAAGTTTTACAGGAAACTAATAACAACAACGTTACAATGATAATATTAAATAGAATTAAATATGATTTTGGTAAATGAAATTTGGAACTAGTTTTTTTAGAAAATTTTAATTAAATTTAGTTTTTTTAATAAAATTTTATTAAATTTATTTAACGTTTCAAACGTATTTTACGAGAATATTTAAATTATTTATATTTTAATATATTTTTGTTTTAATATTAACTTAAATATTATTATAAAATGTGTTTAAAATATTAAATAAATTTAATAAAATTTAATAAAAAAAATTAAATTCACACATTTCTAAGTATAAAAGATTAAATTAATATAAAATTTTTAAAAAAAAAATAATTTTAAAATTCACTTAAATTAAGAGAACGATATAACTTTAAAATAAAAAAATAGTATTAATGAGAACCCATGTCTTTGAGGGGCCTACATGGCTTTCGGGCGATATATGATGAAGGTGATTATATATATGATGAAGGTAATATAATCAACTCTTTCACATTACAAAATCAGATAGAGATGGCCATGGTTGTGCTGTGCAGTGTTTCTATTTTTTTATATATATATAAAACTGAAAAAATATATATATGAAAAAAAATGTAAAGTGGATACTATATCGAAATTCAATTCAATGATAAATATATTGAATGATGAATCAAATTTATCTTTATAAAACATGTGTTTTTACATTATTTTTTTTCTCTTTATGCTAAATATTTGACAAAATCTGCCTAATTATGGTTATAATTCTCTCTATTTGTAGCATTCAGGTGTGGGTGAGACACAATGATGTCACAAAGACATAATCATGAAGCCATTTTAATATAAATTGTGTTGTTTAATGATTGAACATAGTATGAAGCTCTAGGGTAGGCAATAATCTGAAGCCCAACATTAATCAAAGAAATGGATAAATAATTTAAGAAATTGGTTTGAAATTAAATTTATTTTTCACATTTAGTTTTAGTTAAAAATAAAGTTTTAAAGCGATATAATTTGTCTTTGAGTTTTTTTTTTATTCTAAAATTGATTTACTAGTAAATAAATATTGATTCAACATACAAGTTACTATAAGGTTACTTTAATTAAGAATTAACTAATTAATCTGTTAATTCTGTGTCTCCTTTTACATGTGTTTATTTTGTACATATAAAAGAAATAATATATGTGGTCTCAAATTTATGGTAATGGGTATATTAAGTTGATTTTTTGGGATATTAATTAATGAGGACTTATAAAGATGACCTAAATGGTAGATGGTTTAATTAACGGTGCCTTCTCTGTTCCCCTAAATTAAAGTTGTCAACTACTAAATAGGAAAAGAAAAAAAAAAAAAAAAGAGATGAACAAAGTATATCGGGAACAATATTAATTGAACCAGCAAAATATTAGGTTGGTCTTATTAAAAACTCCTATCTTCGTAGTGGAATAATTCTTGTAATATGATATTTGAATTTTCCCTTTTGTACAAATTTCTTAAATTAAAAATAATTATATTATTAATAAAAGTAAACTAAATTTTTAAATATCTCATCAATTAATTTGAATATTTCAAATTAAAATGTTATTAAAAATTATTTTGTTAAATAATTAAAATATTTTTTATTTTTATATAAGTATCATTTAACATTTGTTCCATCATTCTTCATTTTTATTTCTTTTTTTTCATCGATAAATTAATTTATCTTTTTCTTTCACTTTTTATACTCACTTAAAGAATGCAAATTAAAACTAGGAATGCATAAAAATGAAAATAATAATCAAGTCATCTAATCAACTATAAAATTAAATGATACAATATAAATACAAAAAAAATGAAAACTTAGTATAACTATTTTTTCAATTAATTAAAAATATTAAATTTATAAAGTATTTAAAACTTAATCAATGATGTCAATGTTTAACAACTGTTAGAATTTAAGAAAATAAATTCAAAACCCATCCGAATTTTGGTTAATGAAGATGAAAGCATCTTAAATTTGAATATTTTGTTAGAAATTTCATTTGATGGTACATAATATTTATAGCATTTGTATTAGTTATTTATAATTAATTAGTTCAATCAAAGTAATATAATTTTAGTAGGTTTTTTTAGTTAACAGTGATGAAACTATTATGGGTTTGAATAAGTAAAAATCATATTTGACCTGTTATAGGTTAATGAAAATCTTGATAGGTTTAAAATTTTAAAATTAGAAGGATACTCATGTTTCTCAACATGTCAAATTAGAAATATATGTCCCTCTCCTCTGTCTCTCCATCAGCATATGAATATTAATTTGGCTAAAAAAGACTATTCTTCCACATCTATATAACCTGTATTCAATATCAAGATGGAAACATGTATGTTTTATAACACAAAGATATTGATAAAACGATGCTCTCTTTTATTGATATATTAAGAAAGATTGATTATGAGATTATTTAAAAAAAGTTTGTGCAAAATAAAATTGTGTACAAAATCATAAAGTTTATTCTAGCATATTTTTGTTTTGAAGTAGCAAATTAATTATCACTTTTTAGGTAAAAACATAAAATAACATTTTGATCAAGGTATCTGTAAAATCAAAATTAGCTTTTAGTTTTTATAAACTATCGCGTTAATGTGTTTGATTTGATTTGTAGCTCCTCATCTAATAATATAAAAGTACTAAATAAAATATTTAATATTGATAAAATAAAACAAATAGTTAAAAACATATATAAGATATTCATAGAGTTATCTAAAATAATAACTATAACAATATAAAATATATACAGAACCACAAAAGATATCTAAGAGTTTCTAAGACAACTATACTTCTATACAACTACAAGAAACCTATCCACTATTCTATGGCCTCACTATTATCCTCTAGAGGAACATCCTTACTTATGCTCTTATGTGCTCACATAGTTAAGTGATTGTTGCAACAGAAACAAACAAAACATAAGCCAGACAAAGCATGCAACGGGGTAAGTTAGTATGCAAAAAAATATTCATATATAATTAAATCATGCCAGAAACCCAAAAAACATGGTATAATATATCTATGCTTATAGTCACGCAAGCAATTGACACTAAACTCAATTATTCAGATACATGTACTTAACATTGAACTCACTGGTGGTGTGCACCTATGGTGATTCTCAAACTCTGCAAAGCTTGGCATCAAGGGGTTATCACCCAACTACACACAAGGTAAATCCTCTTTGTGCCTATGAACAAACAAATTCAATGACTAGGACATCTTGTGACTCTCACCACATAACCTATTCTACTCTACTTGAGTGTGAATAGTTATTAAAGTACATGATACCTCCATATTAAATCTATATGTCAATGCATACACTACAATTATCACTACACATAATTTATCCTTGAAATTCCTTCAACACCATCATACATGCTCATGGTACCATATTCACTTTAATTTATCGTAATGAAAACCATAAAATAAGCTTTGCATCAAACATAAAACATAAAAAAACAACCAAACAAGAAAAACAAGGTATGTGGCGCTCAACGCCATTTGCCTTGCAAAGACTAACGCTCAGCGCCCTGGGACCAAACTGCTCTTAGACATGCAGATGACCTAGTGCTCAACACTGCTTGGACGACACTTAATGCCCATCAGCTTGCAAAAAGTGGGGCTTAGCAATGGAGAATGTCGCTCAATGCCATATTCGATGACATCAATTTCATTTTTGTGTTTTTTAGGCGATCTATACTTGTTTCATAGCTCAATTTGGTACTCCTCTTTTAAGTATTGATCTAAAATTGTTTTTAAAACACATTAGCAGGTACCAATTTAATCAATGACTCATATTCCAAATATACAATAATTAATCAAGCTATCCAAAATACTAAAAATCATCCATACCAACAAGATTCATTATACAACTCAATTTCATCACCAAATTAAAATCAACGCCAGATATGCAAAAATATCAATTTATATCAAATGCACACACAAAGACAATAACTAGTTTCCCTTACTAGGTGAAATTGTTCGACTGGACCAAAACATCTCTCAAGCCACAGGATACTCTATCTACACATAGACGATCACATTATACCCTCATGGTCATTTTTCTATAGAGAACCAAAAAGAAGATTGAAAAACACATGCGACCTCAAATGGAGGAATTGATCCATTACACTTGAATATCTCGCCGTGAGGATCACGCAGGCGGTCTACGATCTTCAAACAGATGAACTAGGAGTCAGATGAGTCAAATAGCTCAAAGAGAGGGGAGAGATCTTTTAGAAAAAGTTTTTAGAGGGATGAAGTGTTAAGTAATGAGATCCCTTTATGAGATTTCTATTTATATTTAAACGTTTTATTATTAAAATAATAGGGTCTCATTATTTTAAATCATTGTCACTCCTAAAATATGCATTTATTATTCCACATATTTTTTTTCTTATATTTAAAAGTAAAGTTTATTTTAATTTCATTCTACTTTAAAGTTATAATATTTTTTAAAAAAATTATTTGAGTTTACTTAACATGATTTTACAACTTAAATTGAAATACATATTAATGGGAAGAAGAGAAATGTTTTTTGTTTATATTTAATTTTTTTTATTGAGTCAATTAGACAGACATTTTGAATTGAGAAAATAAAGTGATCTGTAATTGTAGTACAAGTTTAATGGTAGCCCTAATATCACACCTCATGTTTCAACGTACAAGTTTAATTGAGGCCCACCGTGATTATAAGTTTGTATTAATTGGGGGCAACAAAAACCGTAATACTAGGCCCAGTAGCCCAACCTTGCAAACAAATAAAAAATATTAGATCTTAGTCGTACATGTTTAAAGATTCTTTGTTATCTGTTTTTGAGAATTATTTTGTAGAAAAAAGGAAAAGAAAAATAAATTAATAAAAAAGTTTTTATTTTTATTTTTGTAAAAAATTAATAGAGTAAAAACCAGAAAGAGAAAACAAAACATTTTGTTGCTTCCGTTTTCTATTTTAGTTTTTTTATTACTTCTTTTAGTATTTTTGTGTTTTTCATCAATAATATTATCAATAAATCAAATTATAAAAAAAATTAAACATATACTCAATCTACTATAGATACCAATGTTGCTTTACACAAAACTTAACGATAGGTAGATATAAGCTATTTTTTATAAATAAAAATGATCACAAATTATATAAAAATATTTAAGCTTAATTTATAGTTCACTGAGTGAATAAATTGAATTTAATTTTTTTTATGTTTGATATTAGAAGGTTTCAATAACTTGTGTGTATAAAAGGAGACATACCTAAAAAATATAGTTTATCTGTAAAACTTGTCATAACACGTAATTTTTATATTCAAACATTTTCCGTTCTTGTTGTTTTTATTTTAGTTTTTCTTAAATATTTATTAATTGATAAACTTAAAATATACTTAAATAAAAAATTTGAGTTGTTCCCCTTCTATACATAATCCTCAATCTTGATCAAATGGGCCCATCATTGTTTTTCTAATTAGGTCTTTCTTTCTGCACCCCAGGTTTTACTTATGTACCCCAAATTTTACTTCCCTGCAGATTATATATATTTCATGGATTTCAAAATCCAGTTCCGAAAATTCTTGGATTTCGAAATTCAATTTCAAAATTTTACAAATTTCAAAATGCAGTTTTAGATTTTTTTTTCTTTCGAATTTTCAGTTCTGGATTTTTTCGAATTTTAAAATTCGGTTCTAAATTTCCTGAATTTTAATATCCTATTCTAGATTGGTTCTGGATTTTAGGAAACCTTATTTTGAAATTCAGATTTGAATTTTCTCGAATTCCGAAATCGGATTCTGAAATTTTTCGAATTCTGAAATCTGATTCTGAATTTTCAGAAATCCAATTTCAAAACTAATTTAGTGTGTTTTAGAAATTAAAATCCGGTTTGATGGGTGCATGAAGAAATTCGGCGAGAAAAACACCCTTATAAGAGTTAAATGTATTCTTTTTTTATATTTAATCAAACATTAAATACACATTTCTTTAAAAGGATTCTATTTGCATTTTTTTTCTTTCTCTCAGCCCCTTTCAGCATTTTTATTTATTTTACCAAATATATTCTCTCAAGAAATTAATTTTGGTTTTTAATACACTTTTTTAATCCAAATATATTGCACCTTTGATTCCTATAAAATGTTTTGGAAAATAAAAATAATTATAAGTTATCGTAAGTTTTTAATTTTAATTAATGTGAAACTTTGTTTTAGTCTACGGAAAGCATCAATTTTTTATTTCTAAAGAGCAAAAGGTAAATAATGACCATGTTTATCAATTATTCCATTTATATTCATATGAAATATATTTTTTTAGTGTAATACCCTTTAAATTGTCATATTTTATTTTTTTTATCTTTGCATTGAATATCAATAAAAGGAAATTTCCAATAATTGAAAATAATCGTTATATGATAGTTTAAATTATTTAGTTCTTGAAAATCTAGAACATGGTTTATATATTAAAATTATCTCCAAACCCAAAAATTTTCGTTTCAAAAACTCCATCCAAAAAAGAAATATTTATTATTAATTTTAGTTATCTAAAATACTCGTTTGTCTTATATAATGTACAGACTAAAATACGAGCTTTACTTGTATTTTCTTTCCCTTTTTTCGATAATTTTTCTTTTTCTCCTAGCTTATTATTTTATACTTTTTGGTGGTGTATTTTCTATTTTTGCAGTGGTGTATTTATTTTTATACAAGTTGTTATTTGATCACAAATAATTACCTAGAACTATAACTTTGAATAGAAACATAGTATAATACAATTTGTTTGACATTTTTGGTGTTCAACTAAATTTTATTTGTTGTTTACTTTTAATCATGTAACATTCACAAATCACGTAAATACCTTTTAACTGACTTTTTCTTTTCTATCGTTTCCCCACTTTTTCTTCATCCCATAAACACTACCCTAATTCTAAAACTACCATGTAAGTAGTAATTATATATATATATATATATATATATATATATATATATATAAAGTAATTTCGTCACAATTATTAAAAAAAAAATAGACACGCCTTTCTTATTTCATTGGTATTCGTGATAATTTGTCAATTACGATAATAATGAATTTAAAATTATATTTATAAAGCTTTAAACTTTGTCCTAAAAAGATATTTGGGTCTAGCTTTTTCGAAGGTCCAAGATCCGTTCACTTGGGATCCCCAAGATCCCTCACAACCACTCACTTTTCATTTTTGCTTCCTTTTCCACAAGATAGTCTCTCCCTTACTCCCTTTTTTTTGTTTCTAACAGAGAGCTCCGCCAGGGTTTGATCAAGACTCTTCTCAAAGCTAACATAACGTCATCCCTCCATCTTCTTAAGCTACGATTGTGTTGTGGTGAGCCTTTGTTAGAGCTTTCTTACGCTGCAATCCTCTCTTTTCAGGTAAGGGAAGCTAGGGTTTGCATGATTTTACAATATTCTGCTTGTTTTGAATTTGTTTCATGTTTATATGGCTTGTTTGTTGTTGTGGTTGCCTGGAAGGTGTTAAAACGTTGTTTGGTTACGAATGTCTGGTTGTTGCATGCGTGAACAGTGGCGAGAGCTGGTGTTTTCGCCCAAGCGAGCACGTCTCTCCTAGGCGAGAGTAGTAGAAGCTCGCTCTGGTTTTTGCTCGAACTCTCGCTCAGGCGAAGAGCTTCCATTTTGAGCGATGAGTTATCTCACTCAGGTGAGGAGGTCTCGCTTAAACGAGAACTCGCAAAAACCTGTTTGCAATCTCGCTTAAGCAAGAATTTTAAGCTTAATCGAGATCAGTTTAGCTTAAGCGAGATCAGTTTAGCTTAAGCGAGAAATTTTAGCTTAAGCGAGACCTAGTTGTTGGATGTTGTTTGATTGCGGGAAAACCGCTTTGTGTGTTATATGATTCTAGAGCGATACACTCTTTTGTGTCAGATTCTTGTGTGCAAGAGTTGTGTCTGTCGGTTTGTGAGCTACAATTTGATCTTGTGGTATCTACGCCGACATCTGGGTTGGTCAACACATCGTCCGTGTGTGCTAGGTGTCCAATGGAGGTAGATGGGCACATGTTTAAAGTCAATCTGATATGCCTACCTCTACAAGGCTTGGATGTGATCTTGTGAATGGATTAGCTCTCCGCCAATCGCTTTCTCATAGATTGTCGGGAGAAGAAATTGTTGTTCTCCAACTCAGAGGAGCCTGAGTTGTTGTCTTCTCACGATGTTATGAAGGAAATCAAGGACAGTGCGCAATGCTTCATGATCTTTGCTTAGTTGGAGGTTGAGAAAGAGGAATGGATAACAGTGATACCCGTGGTGCGGGAGTTTGAGGATGTGTGAAGTACCAGGGTTGTCTCCGAGGAGAGAAGTTGAGTTCTCCATAGATCTGATACCAGGAGCGGGTCCAGTGTCGATAGCTCTTTACCGCATGGCTCCAGCAGAGTTGGTGGAGTTAAAGAAACATGTAGAAGAGTTGTTTGAGAAACAATTTATACGACCTAGTGCTTCGCTGTGGAGAGCTCTAGTGCTATTGGTCAAGAAGAAGGATGGTGGCACGAGACTGTGTGAACTACCGACAATTGAACAAGCTGACTATCAAGAACAAGTACCCCTTCCGAGGATAGATCATCTGATGGATCAGTTGTATGGGGCATCAGTGTTCTCTAAGATTGATCTACGGTCGGAATATCACTAGATTTTGGTGAAGGTGGAGGATATCCAAAAGACTACCTTTAGATCCAAACATGGGCATTATGAGTATGTCGTTATGCCTTTCGGTGTGACTAATGCTTCAACCTTGTTCATGGATTACATGAACATGATCTTTAGGCCATTTTTAGATAAGTTTGTCGTGATCTTCATAGACGACATACTCATTTATTCCAAGACTCATGAGGAGCACGCCGAACACCTGAGGATAGTGTTTGGGATCCTGAGGGAGAAGCAGTTATATGCCAAGCTGTCTAAATGTGATTTCTGGATGAAGAAAGTACAGTTTTTGGGGCATGTTATATCGGCTTAGGGCATAACAGTGGATCCAGCTAAGGTGGAAACGATGATAGAGTGAGAATGTCCCAAGTCAGTGACGGAGGTCAAAAGCTTCGTGGGTTTGGCTGGCTACTATAGGAGATTCATAGAGGGATTCTCCAAGATAATGACGCCTCTAACCCAGCTTACCAGGAAGGTCAACATTTTGCTTGGACTGACAGGTGTGAAGAAAGCGTTCGAGAGCTTAAGCAAAGGTTGACTAGTGCCCCAGTTTTGGTCATCCCCGATGTTAATAAGTCCTTTGAGGGTTACTGTGATGCTTTTCACCAGGGATTGAGTTGTGTGTTGATGCAAGAAAGGAAGGTAGTAACACACACTTTAATGCAACTAAAAATTCATGAGAAGAACTATCCCACCCATGATATAGAGTTGGAAACAGTGGTGTTTGCTTTCAAAATCTGGAGACACTACTTGTATGGTGCACAGTTTTATGTGTTCAGTGATCACAAAAGCCTCAAGTATCTTTTTTATCAGAAGGAGTTGAACATGAGGTAGAGGATATTGATAGAGTTTTTGAAGGACTATGACTTCGAGCTTCTATACCACCCGGAGAAAGCAAATGTAGTAGTTGACGCTTTGAGTAGGAAGACAGGGCATGTGGCTCACCTCATGATTAAGGAGTTGGAGTTGATTGAAAAGTTCAGGGATATGAAGTTGCAAGTGGAGTTGGAGCCATAATTTATTAGATGTAGTACCCTGACTACATCTAGCTACTTTCGGAGCCTGATCAAAGAAAAACATTTGATGGATGTTAGTTTGCAAAAGGTAAAAAGGTTGCTTGGATCAGACGAAGCAAAGGAGTTTACCTTACGTAGTGATAGTGTGCTGAGGTTCAGAGGCATAATTTGTGTGCTAAGATTCAAAGGCAGAATATATGTGCCGAATGATGATGAAGTAAGAAGGTTGATTCTTGAGGAAGGGCACAAAAGTCGTCTTAGTTTGCATCCTAGCATGACTAAGATGTACCAAGACCTCAAGGAAACCTTCTTGTGGCAAGGTATGAAGAAGGATGTTGCACAGTTTGTATCTACCTATTTGACTTGTCAAAAGGCAAAGGTGGAGCATCAAAGACCCAGTGGGACGCTCTAATCGTTGGATATACTGGTGTGGAAATAGGATAACATAACTATGGATTTTGTTACCCATTTGTCACGAACCTTGAGAGGTCATGATGCTATATGGTTTGTGATAGATCGGTTAATCAAGACTGCTCACTTTTTGGCAGTGAATTTGAGGATGTCTATGGCCAAGTTGGCTTAGCTATACATCAAGGAGATTGTGAGGCTGCATGGAGTGCCCAGTAGCATAGTGTATGATCGAGACCCGCACTTCACCTCTAGGTTGTAGTAGACACTACAGGATGCTTTGGGGAGCAAGTTGAGGATGAGTTCTGCCTATCATCCTCAAACAGATGGGCAGTCAGAGCGAGTGACAGTCCTTGAAGGATTTGTTGAGAACATGCATCTTGGATCATCTCGGTAGCTGGGATGAGGTGTTACCGCTAGTGGAGTTCACCTATAACAACAACTACCAGACGAGTATTGAGATGACACCTTATGAAGCCTTGTATGGAAGGAGATGTCAGACTCCCTTGTGTTGGTATAAGGATGGCGAGTCAATTTTAGTTGGGCCAGAATTGTTGAAATAGACCACGTAGAAGGTGAAATTGGTGAGAAATAGGATGCAGGCATCTCAAAGTAGGAATAAGGCATATGCAGATCGAAGAAGGAGGCCCTTGGAGTTCGCAACTAGGGATCATGTGTTCTTGAGGGTGACCTAAACCACTGGTGTGGGAATAGGCTATCCGCTCAAGGAAGCTTGCTCCTAAGTTCTTGGGTTCATATCAGATCTTGAGAAGGATAGGGGTTGTGGCTTACGAGATTGTTTTACCTCCGTAGTTGTCTAATCTTCATCCAATTTTTCGCGTATCCCAGTTGCAAAAGTATGTGTTTGACCCCTCTCACGTGTTGGAGGTTGAGAATGTGCAAGTTAGGGAGGATCTAACAGTGGAGGTACAACTAGTTGGTTTAGAGGATCACCGAATCGAGGAACATAAGGGAAAACCCATCAGTCTTGTCAAATTCATCTGGGACCGGAGGACATGTGACTCTACATGGAAACTAGAGGAGGATGTAAGGAAGTTATATCTACATATGTTTTCTGGTAAATCCCAATTTTCGTGGTCAAAAATTTTTATTGTTGGAGAGATGTTGTGAGACCCCTTTTTATTTAAACTCGGTCCTAAAAAAGGTTTGGACCTAGCCTTTTTGAGGGTCCAAGATCAACCCACTTGGGACCACCAAGACCCCCTTACAGCCACACACTTTTCATTCTGCTTCCTTTTCCACAAGACAACCCTTCCCTTACTCTTTTTTTTCTTTAACAGAGAGCTCCGCTAGGGTTTGATCAAGACTCTTCTCAAAGCTAACATAATGTCATCCCTCCATCTTATTAAGCTAATGTTATGTTGTGGTGAGCCTTTGTTAGAGCTCTCTTACGTTACAATCCTCTTTTTCCAAGTAAGAGAAGTTAGGGTTTGCATGTTTTTACAATATTCTGCTTGTTTTGATTTTGTTTCATGTTTATATGGCTTGTTTGTTGTTGTGGTTGCCTGAAAGGTGTTAAAACGTTGTTTAGTTACGAATGTCTGGTTGTTGCATGCGTGAACAATGGCGAGAGCTGGTATTTTCGCCCAAGCGAGCATGTCTCGCCTAGGTGAGAATAGCATAAGCTCGCCCTGGTTTTTTCTCAAACTCTCACTCAGGCGACGAGCTTCTGTTTTGAGTGATGAGTTATCTCGCTCAGGCGAGGAAGTCTCGCTTAAGCGAGAACTCGCAAAAACCTGTTTGCAATCTCGCTTAAGCAAGAATTTTTAGCTTAAGCAAGATCAGTTTAGCTTAAGCGAGATCAGTTTAGCTTAAGCGAGATCAGTTTAGCTTAAGCGAGACCAGTTTAGCTTAAGCAGGACCAGTTTAGCTTAAGCGAGAACTTTTAGCTTAAACGAGAACTTTTAGCTTAAATCATACAAGGATTTTTCAGCAAACACACATGGTTCTCTTTTCCAACCTCAAGGAATCCATCTGGCTGTGACATATAAATTTGCTCCTCTAAATTCCCATGCAAGAATGCAGTTTTCACATCAAGTTGCTCTAACTCCATATCCAAGGCTCATCATAATAGAGATTTTCAGCCACTGCCAAGGCATACAAAACATAGTTATGTTAGGTTTTACAGAGGGGGTTTCACTGGGGAGAACAACACCAATGAGATATGAGCCTAACCACATAAGATACTGACACCACTCTCAACCCAAAACCTTAAGGCAATAGGTTTATGGGTCTTTATTCTTATATAGTGCTCTATTTTTCTCAATTTTGGTCAATGTGGGACTTAGACTCACACTTGGATTCTTAACAATCTCCCCCTTAAGGGTGAGTCCCTTCAACCACATTGGTACACTCCCCCTCCAGCGGAAGTTGCCCAACCACGAGTACTCCTTTTCTGCCCTTTTATGTACCGCCGTTATTCTTAACGGGACACGCTTTACCTGAAACCCTTACCTGGGACCTTTGTTAGGAAGACTTTCGATACTAGAACCATACTGTACTCGTCTGAGCCGGTTTTAACCATCGGCTCTGATACCACTTGTTAGGTTTTTAAGGAGGGGGTATCATTGGGGAGATACAACACCAATGAGATCTGAGCCTAACCACATAAGACACTGACACCACTCTCAACCCAAAACCTTAAGGCAATAGGTTTATGGGTCTTTATTCTTATATAGTGCTCTATTTTTCTCAATTCTGGTCAATGTGGGACTTAGACTCACACTTGGATTCTTAACAATCTTCCCCTCAAGGGTGAGTCCCTTCAACCACATTGGTACACTCCCCCTCCAGCGGAAGCTGCCCAACCACGAGTACTCATTTTCTGCCCTTTTCTGTACCGCTGTTATTCTTAACGAGACACGCTTTACTTGGAACCCTTACCTGGGACCTTTGTCAGAAAGACTTTCGATACTAGGACCATACTGCACTCGTCTGAGCCGGTTTTAACAATCGACTCTTATACCACTTGTTAGGTTTTACAGAGGGGGTTTCACTGGGAAGAACAACACCAATGAGATCTTAGCCTAACCACATAAGATACTGACACCACTCTCAACCCAAAACCTTAAGACAATAGGTTTATGGGTCTTTATTCTTATATAGTGCTCTATTTTTCTCAATTCTGGTCAATGTGGGACTTAGACTCACACTTGGATTCTTAACAAGTTAGTATCAAAAACACATGTAACATCTGCATACCTTACAGGTTTCCTGATTTCTCTTTGTGTTCTTCTTGTTGCTATACTTTGATCCAAATTTTCTTTATTTGAATCTTCAACCTCAAGCTCCACCTTTTGATGAATTCCCTTATTCCCTACAATATTTCCAACCTCCTCTTTTTGGCCAAACATAGCAGACTCACTAAAAGTAACATCTATGCTAATAATAAACTTTTTATTTCTATTATTTTCAGTACACCATAGTCTATATCCTTTGACACTCATAGGATACCCAAGAAATATACATTTCATTTCCCTAGGCTCTAATTTACCATCATTCACATGAGCATAAGCAGGACAACCAAATATACGTAAACCAAAATAATTAGAAGGTTTACCAGACCATACCTCTTGAGGAGTCTTTAAATCAATAACAGTAGATGAAAACCTGTTCACCAAATAGACAACAATATTAACTACTTCAACCCAAGAGAGACCAACATTTAAACGCATGCACCGAGCACGTTGAAGTAGTGTTTGATTCATCCGTTCAACAACACCATTCTGATGTGGTGTATGTCGTACTGTAAGGTGCCTGACTATACCTGCTTCTTTGCAGTAATCATCACACACTGTATTGCAGAACTCTAGTCTATTATATGTTCTTAGAGTCTTGACTTGTTTCCCATTTTGTTTCTCAACCATAGTCTTCCACTCCTTGAACCGTACAAACACTTCATCCTTGGTCTTCAAAAATTACACCAAAACCTTTCTAGAGTAGTCATCGATAAAGGTCACAAAATACCTGCATCTTCCATGAGACAAGGCAAGGGAAGGACCCCATAAATCAGAATGAACATATTGTAATTTTTCAGTTGAAGTGTGCTTACCATGACAAAATTTCAACCTGCGTTTTTTACCCATAACACAAGATTCACAAAACTTCAATTTCCCTGTCATCGCTCCACCCAACAATCCTTGTTTACTTAACACAGCAAGACCACGTTCACTCATATGACCCAATCTACGATGCAATAATTCTTTATTATCAACACTCTAAGGAATGGGATACAAACACCGTTCCCTAAAAGGAATGGCTAAGCATAATTGTTCCAGTTTCAAGATCTGAAAAATCTGAGCAAGAACAAATTTTCTTTATCTCTCTAATTTCCTCTTCCCTTTTTCACTTACCACTATATTATCCTTTTTTTCTCTTATATAGGCCTTTCCCCCGTTTGATAAGCATGAAGACGTGCCTATTTACTTGCCAGTATCTGGCTTGATATATAGCCTTTATTTTAGGGATATCTTAACTTCCCCCTTTTATCACGTTATAACCGTTTACAACAGACACCTCATACTTGCACTTCGACAGGTTTTTAGGGATGTTTTAATGGGCCTCAAGTCGCAAAATAATAGTGGTCCAGGCTTTTTAACTGAAATCGGTCAAATCGGAACCCAATCGCTTATCTGAGCTACTAAAGTATAACTCGGATGCCGAGATGGTAAGCCAGGGATAGTAGGTAAGAATAACCATCATTTATGTCAGGCACATTTTTAACCCGTTGTCACAAATGATCAACACGTGGCTGTTTAATCTACGAAATCTGGTTTCGCCAAGGTAGGAAAGGCAACCCTTAATCACGATAAAGTAATGAAGGGTTGGATGACTGTGTACTATCCCTGGCTTACCATCTCAGCATCCGAGTTATACTTTAGCAACTCGGATAAGCGATCGAGTTCCGATTTGACCGATTTCAGTTAAAAGGCCTGGACCACTATTATTTTGCGACTTGAGGCCCCTTAAAACATCCCTAAAAACTTGTCGAAGTACAAGTATGGGGTGTCTATTGTAAACAGTTATAGCTTGATAAAAGGGGAAAGTTAAGATATCCCTAAAATAAAGGCTATATATCAGGCTAGATACTGGCAAGTAAATAGGCACGTCTTCATGCTTATCAAACGGGGGCAAGGCCTATATAAGAGAAAAAAAGGATAATATAGCGGTAAGTGAAAAAGGGAAGAGGAAATTAAAGAGATAAAGAAAATTTGTTCTTGCTCAGATTTTTCAGATCTTGAGATTGGAACAATAACATAAATTTCATGTTGTAGCTTTCCTTTCAAACAACCATAGCACCTTTGAAAACTGTAATTTGTCCATCTTTTCCTGAAAAATTGTACCCTTGTTTGTCTAAGGTACCAACAAAGATCAAGTTCTTTTGCAAGCAAGAACATACCAAGCGTCAAACGTTCTAACAATGCCATCATACATTTTTATCTGCACAACGCCCTTCCTTTCACACCAAGCTCCTCATCATCACCCAACTTTACACTGCCATTCCATTCTTTAAATGAATTGAACAACTTCTTGTTAAAAGTCATGTGATAAGAAGCACCGGTATCCATGACCCATGTATCAGCAGAACCAATAGTACTGACCGTCAAAACATCTCCGCCATTTCTTTCATCTGAGCTCTCACCAGAGACAACTGCACTAGAACAAGCAACAATTGCTCTGGCATTATTATTTCTTTCTTTCTTCAGTTGTGGACAATTCTTCCTTATGTGCCCCACCTCTTTGCACTTGTAACATCTCATTTTCTTTGACTTTGAAAGTGAATTACTTTAAAATTTTCATATGATTTCGGCAGAGAACATAACAAATAATAACTTGATCCTCGTCTTCAAGATGATCTCTCAAGAGAATCAAATTGTGTGCTTTTTCCAACATCAAGTTCTTCGCATCATCTGTCATAGTCGCGGGTAATTGATCTGCACCCTCTAGTGTTGGCTGCAACGCACTCCTGATGCACCAGAACCACATTCATCAATTTCCACAAAGTGAAATCATTCGATCCATATCAATATCGAATTTGTACGAATTCATTGCGTTTCTCCAGAGTAGGTCCTTAGCGTAACCTAGAGCTTTGGATACCACTTGTTAGGTCTATAGAGGAGGGGGTTTCACTGGGGAGAATAAACACCAATGAGACCTGAGCCCAACCACATAAGGAATTGACACCACTCTCAACCCAAAACCTTAAGGCAATGGGTTTGTGGGTCTTTATCCTTATATAGTACTCCACTTTCTCATTTCTAACCAATGTGGGACTTAGACTCACACTTGAATTCCTAACAATTCTTTTAATTATTCTATAATGTACCAAGATAGAGTTAGCTGACATCTTCATTTAGCTGCCAAATTATACTACAGGAATCTATGTGGAAGAAGACCAAATGTAACAAAAGTATTCGCAACTGAAATAATTCACTTTCCTTTCAAGAAGAAGAACAACAATCTCATTGTCTACTCTTTACATATAAGCTCAGGGTAAGAGGCAAGTTTCCAATGATGTGCACCGATGATTGCCAAACCACAAATAAAAAAAGAAAATAAAAACTTCACAAAATAAACTAATTCTACCCAATGTTATCTCACTTGTAAAAGCCAAGCCGATATTAGGAGAGCTCCCTATCTCACCCACGAAGTGTAGTAGCAGGGGTGTCCAAAAAATTCAAACAATTAAAATCAATCCATATTTATGCATATCCAAATCACTTTAAGTTCACTTTATTGTATTGGTTTCATATCCAAATCCATTCTTTTGGAAATCAAATCCAATTCAATTAATTAGATAGTTGTTTGGGATTTTGAAAATTCCAAAAACCAATGGCCATCCTAAAACGTTTCAGTTGGGTGGTCTCAACTTTTTACCTGATTTTGATCGGATATGTTTTTGTTGGTCTAGGTCAAAGCATTAGCACCTCAATCATCCTTGATTGGTTCATCATCAACTCAGCCTCGGTTGAGATATCACTGGTTCATCCATCCACGACCAATTGCTCATCTCCCGCTCAACCTCAGCTGTATGGTCTATTCATCATCAGCTTGACCATGATCACAACCTGGAAATCGTTTGACACCAAAGTCAGGGCATTGTTGCCACAACCTTAATCACAATATTGTTGGCTCAACTGAAGAAGTTTTAGTTTAACCCTAGCTGAAGAATCTTTGGATGACTTCAACCCAAGCATCTTTCCGTCAATCATGTCTCAGTTAGTAGTATCGATCAAGATATCTTTCAGATAATCTCGATAAAATCATCTTTCAGTAAACTTCAGCTAGGACATCTTTAACTTAACTTCAGTTAAAGTATCACTACTTTGGCTTCGTCTAGGCCATCTCCAGCTTGATTTCATCAAATCAGCTTTCAGTTTCAAACCAATTTTTGCAATATAAAACCAAATTTAAAGCCAAACTGATTCTAAAACCAATTAAAAAAATCCAAACAAATTTTATCCAATTAAAGAGATATGGATGATTTGGTTCAGATATGAATGGATATTTAAAGATTCAATCCATGCCCATTAGAAGAGAGCAAAACAGAAAGGCAAGCCATCAAAAGTAGTCTTACATATCCAATTAGCAACTGTTATAGTGAATTGAGTGTTGAAAAAATATGAAAATAACTTGTATTCCAAGTCTCGCTTCTTTGGTGTCATGCATTGAGACAATTGGGAAAAAAAACTCCCTGTCTCAATGTACATCCTTCAACGGGGCACACACAGGCTCTACGCAAAGGGACTTATATAGAAAAGTGTACACGATACACTTTTTCATTCAATCATTTTCCAAATCCATGGATTCGATCAATTAGGCATTTCCAAACATCAAACAGCAGCACCATTACACGCTCGCCACAATTGCGAGACCAAACCATCAGACTCCAAATATCAAATTGAACACATAATCTTTCATAACGAAAACAGAAAGACTATGCTAATTACTGAAAGCGCCATAGGACATTGCCAGCAACACTGTACAATCCATGTTTCCATAAAACGATTGCAACCCAATAACCTCCGATCAATAATGAACCAAAAAACACAGTCTTTCTGCACGATCAATTAATGGGTCCCTCCTAATTCCGATTGATTTTTTAAAAGAAGAGACCAAAATCCAATCTTTCACCAATATCACCCACACAACGTTCATATCCGAAACAAACACCAAAAGAAGAAAAAGAAAGCAAGATTCTTTTACAAGTATAAATATTGTGAAATAAAAAAAAGGATCGAATAGAAATAGAATTTGAAGAGAAGAGGGAGAATACGTGCCCGAGAAAGAACGTTATGAGCGAGGGCAAGAGGGAATAATTCTTAAAGGGACTTTTCTTAACAGAAATATTCATAAAATTTCTTATGTATACATGCAAATTAACTAACTGAAAATTAAATAGAGAAAAAATACAAATGATGTTAATATTTAAGGAAACAATATCCTTAAAAATGAATAAGGGAAATAATCTATTGAAATACTCATTCCTTCTCTTAAACATAAATAAATTGTAATTACTTTTTTATTTAATAATTTTTAAAATGTAATTAATTTAGTTAATATTTGAGATTTGATTAAATTATTATATTATATAGTTGTTTTATAGAATAACATTTTACGAAAAAATTAATATATTAATAAATTAATTAAATTTTTAAACATTTATGAAGTTAGTTTATGTTTACCGTTAGAGTCTCTTAAATGATTGCTTCACCCAAAAGTAGTATCACGAATATCAGCGTCGACCTTATTACGGTATTATGAAAATAAAAAAGCTTTTTTTTTTCTCTTTAAATATTTAGGACAATGATTTTTTTCCAATTGGATATTATAATAGTTAAACCGGAACGAATTTGTGTCAATTAATTAATTGACCGGATTTACTGAAGTAATAAGTAATTGAATATGTAATAACAATAATAATAACCGATTCCAGTAATATTTATTAATTAAAAAAATAAAAATAAGGATCTTCTTAATGAATAAAACATTGATTAAGAATAATATTCATTATTTTATTTTATTTGTCATAAAAATATACTTAAGTGTTATTTAATTTTATTTAATGTTTACTAATAAAAATTTTAAAAATAATTTAATAATAAAATATTCTATTTTAATGTTAAAAATTTAAATATAATTAAAAATCAAAAATTTAAATTAACATAAAAACTAACAACAAATAGAGTTAAATGATAAAAGGTTTAGAAAAATAATTAAAATATGAATTTGAGATTCTTTCTGAATTTTCCATAATTTTTTGTAACATTTCTTTTGATTTAACAAAGTTCCATGAATTAAGAAATATACAATATTTTAATATTTGAAATTATTAATTATAAATACATAAAATTAATAATATAAAAATTGTAATTATTTAAATTTTTAAGTGAAATACTGGACTTTAATTTACATTTTCAAGCATTAGAGAGTTTTTTTTTATGTTTTAGTAAAAATCTTAAAACATTTAAAATACTTATTTTGTATTAGAAGAATGTTATTTAAAAATTTCAAAAAATAAATATATTTTTATAAAATATGTCATATAAAATTATATTATTTCAATTAATATAATAAACTATTCCAATTTTTATTATAAAAATAATAAAATTAATAATCATTATTTATATTTTAACCGATGTCCTAACGTTCTCCTAAAATAAAAATAAAAACTCATCTGTAGTTGTTATTACAAGTATTGTATCGTAAAGAAAAAATTATTACAAGTATTTTATTTTTAGAGAAAGATAACGATTATTGAAGCACATATTTAATATTTAGAGATAGGATTGACCAAATTACTTAATTACGTGTTTATTCAAATTTATTAAAATAAATGACTAAATTATAGATTTCTTTAAGTCAAAATAAAAGTGGTAGTAAAAAACATCCATAACATCTTAAATTTAACTTAAATTATTTTAAAAAGTTAAATTTTCTATAATAAGTAGTATACTTTAATTGAAATTTATGTTTTTTAAGGTTCATAAAGATTAAATATATTTTTTATCTTTTATTTTTTGATGAATTTCATACAAAATTAGTCTAATTTTTAAATTTTGAACTAATTTAGTCTTTTAATTTTAAAAATATATAAATTATTCATTTATATAATCTTAACAAAAATTTTATGTAAAAAAATAAATTTACGTATTTCTAAAGTTCAATAACAAAAACAATATACAATATGATAAAATTAATTATCTATTTTAAACATTATTCATTTTGAAGGTTAATTTTATTCTCAAATACCTTAAATGATTAGAAAAGTAAAATGTATTTAAACGTTTATTAACTTTAATTACCAAGCAATGTCAGATTACGGAAATAAGCTCCCAATTAAGAAGATTCCTTCTAATATTACATTATTTTTTGTTTCCATGGGAAATGAGAAGTTATTTCTTTTAAATAACTTTTTCTTTATTACAAAATCAATATTTGGATATGAAGTTTTTAAAAATAATAATTAAATAAATCATTATATTCAAAATATTTTGTTGTAATACATTTAATAGTCTTTTATTACTTAAAACTTGAGATTAAAAATAATTTAAATATGCACTTTTTTAACCCTCTAAAATGCACTTATAATAAACTCCAAACGTGAACTATAATGATAATAAACTTGAGGTTACAATAATAATAAAAAAAAGTATTCGTTTGATATAAATTTTGAAATTTATTCTTCAATATTCTAATTTATACAAAATAAAACGGACACGAAGAGGAACAGAGTATACAAAATTTGGCTGAAACAAGAGTTTGAAATTTGAAACAATATTTCGAACAGAACAGTTTTAACAACTAATTCGTGATGATAGAACAGGTCCTAATAATATCGTAATTGGCACTAATTATTATAATTAGCTACTAATTAGATACTAATTAGTAATAACAATGGTTCTGATTCAGGTTGTAACTTATCATCTGACACTACATTGACGTGGTCTGTTTTCATTCCATCCTTACGCGCCACGTGTCCGTTAAACACATAGTTAGAAAAAATATATAATAAATTAAAATTAAAACTATTCTTACTTTCTGGTTGCTTCGTCCAGGTTCAAAGAAAACTGCGCTTGTATTATTATTTTATTATTACGATCCTTATATTATTATTAAAACATTATATCATTATTGTTATTAAGTTATTAATTATTGTTATTATTACCTAACAGAATAAAAACACACATCGTAAGAACTAAGAGGATTCGGTACAATCTATGGTTCCTTCGTAACCAAACTATTTCCCCCTTCAAATTCTTCCAAAATCACGTTATTCAGGTTCGTTCATTCCTGTAGTGGACTTTTCTCTATTTTTATCATTTTTTTTCTTGATTTGGGAGTTTTAGGGTTTTGGGTTTCGGTGTGTCTTCATGTTTTTCAGGTTGCTCCGATTTTTGTTTTCTTTAGCTAATTCATTTGATCATGATTTTCTTATTTTGTTTTTATCAATCGAACGAATCGTTATTTCAATTTCCAGCTTAAATTGTCGAATTTAATTTTACTTTGTTATTTTATCTAATTTTCGTTGCATGGTTGACGATGATCCTGTAAAATAACTTTTGATCACATAGAATAGAAAATAAAGGATTTGAAGTTACCTTATATCGGGAAATTTTATCACAGTTTTCTGTTGTTGTGAATCCGGTTGTAATGATTTTTTTCTCCCTTTGGGCTTTGTGTTGTTATAGGGATAGTAAAATCATGGCAACTGCAACCATGGCTACTGCAGCAGGTGCAGCTGCCCTTCTGTATTACACATTGAACCGGAAATTGCAGACTCAGGATGCAATAGATGAAGATGCTGAAGAAAATGGAAGTGAAACGACTGATACGCCATTAGGCAGTGCTCGTATTTCTCATCCGTTAATCCAAGCCCCTGGAACCTGGTTAGAGACAATTTCAACGTTGTCTGAGACTCTCAGGTTCACGTATTCGGAGACGCTTGGGAAATGGCCAATTGGGGATTTGGCGTTTGGTATCAGCTTTCTGCTCAAGAGGCAGGTAATGGCAATGCGTACATTTTGATTCTTTGTTGGTGTCCTGATTTGAAGCAGCTGAAAAAACAAGAAAATTGTGGCGTTTTCTTTATCTATATGTAACATTGGATGCATTTAAGTAGTAAGTGGAATGTATTATATAGTATGAATGCCAGTTGCATATTGTTTAGGTGAAACTATAATTGATCAGAAATGGTAGTCGCAACATGCACATAACATGCGACAGACACATTTCACTTAATGGATTGCACATCACTGAAATTGATGAATGAAAGGTGAAGAGAGATAAAGGGAAAGAAAATGGCAGTGTTCAAGAAAGTTACGTGAGTTAGTTGAACTTTTTCATGTATAAATAACATTATTGATGATTGAATAGTTAATGCCTCCCATCTCAATACAAAAAATTATGGTCTCTAAGGAAGTAATCCTACATTTGGATAGCTGTTATAATTTATATTATCTCTGAAGTGTTCCTTACACTTTATAAGTTTTGTTTTATTTTACATTTTGAACCTTCTCAACGTCACAGCAGGGGATTGGTATCATGACTTGCAATATTTGAACTCCTGTTTCTTGTGAATCATTGCCCCTTTTAAGTTGACAAATTAGATCATTCTTGGGTTTTATCATTTTCATATAACTTCTGTTTATACTTACTATGCGAGTAATATGGCTAAGGTAGCTTAGTGGTCAGACTATTTTCTGCAAAATGAATCCTCAGAAGACCGTTCACGTGACCTCTTCTACTTTATATGACAATCCTTGGAAGACATGATAATGATTTCCAAACAGAAGTTGACAAATTAGATCATTCTTGGGTTTTATCATTTTCATATAATTTCTGTTTATACTTACTACGCGAGTAATATGGCTAAGGTAGCTTAGTGGTCAGACTATTTTCTGCAAAATGAATCCTCAGAAGACCGTTCACGTGACCTCTTCTACTTTATAGACAATCCTTGGAAGACATGATAATATGATTTCCAAACAGAAGTCCTGAACTACTGAATTTCTTCATCTCAGCTCTACATAAGTAGAAGAAAAGTTTCTGTGTAATAATGGTTTGGGCCACTTTAATTTCTTCATGTTAAGCTGTAGTTTGTGTGTAATAATCACGCATTTTTGTATTCCAATCCTTAAATTTGGACATAAATGTGATGCTTATTTTTAGTTTTTGGCCCTTTAAAATCAATCTGGTTGGTATAAAATAAATGCTTACAGTATCTCTGTTGTTCGGCTAAGATATTCTGAATTGATTCATATTAGGAATGAATTCTGTGGATGTACCCAGGAAGGAGTAGATTTTGTGGCCAAGAAAATCGATTTTGAGTAAGAACTAAGACCTACTAGTTTTTCAAACAAGGTCACCAAACCTCAAAAATAAATTGACTGGTTGGATCCTGTAGTTTTCTGAATGTATCCCAACAACTATGATTCAAAAGTTGCTATACAGTATAATATCTGGGAAAAATCATTTGTAAAGTCAATTGTTTTACTGTCTAATCCAAATGGACCCCTAGATACTAGACTGTTGATACTCAGAACATTATCTGTGTTTAACATGAAAAATGTAGTTTCTGGTTTTGGTGCTTCCTTCTTTTTTATTTTATTTTATTTAAGTTTGATCCTTTGATTTAGTTTCTTAATTATATCTTGCAGGGGAACTATCAAGTTGACAGTGAATTTTGTGGTAAGGATAGTGTACAGCTGAAAGGACCTGAGATTACTGCTGAACTTAAGTATCTCTTGAAGTTGTTGACCCTGTGCTGGCATTTTTCAAAGAAGCCCTTTCCCTTGTTTTTAGACGAGACTGGCTACACTGAAGAAAATGTTCTCCTTCGGGAAGCCAAAGCAGGAGTAAGTCTTGTTTGAATTTTCAGAAAACTTTATAGCAGTTCAGTATCTGTACCCTGTGTTGACTATGCTGTTGATAGTTATTTTATACATTTTCTTTTGAGAAAGGATGGCAGGCTGCATCAACAGAGGGTGTTGTTTTAGGCTAGTCAAATGTGGAATGGGATAAAAATTTGATAATAGATTTTTTTTTTTCTTTTTGTTTCATTTTGGAACATTTTTTGAATTTTTTTTTTGATGGGGTGAGGCGCTTGGCACAATTGAATCTGATGAATAAGTAATACTTGCTACCATTTCAGTGATCTGTATTCATTTGGTAAAGACAACGTAAGTTTAAACCTGCTGTTCATTTGTCATGCAGATTTTAAAACCAGCTTTTACAATAATTGTTGATCATGACATGAGATGCCTTTTGCTGTTGATTCGTGGCACACATAGTATCAAAGATACTCTAACAGCTGTTACGGGAAGTGTGGTACCATTCCATCACACTGTAGTTCACCAGGGGGGCGTTAGAGATTTGGTTTTAGGTTATGCCCACTGTGGAATGGTTGCTGCTGCTCGATGGATTTCAAAGCTTGCAACTCCTTGTCTCCTTGAAGCACTTGGTCACTACCCTGATTATAAAGTCAAGGTAAAGATATTAATTTTTTTTTTTTTTGTAACATTCCTTGCTATTTGACTAAATAATCCTTCTAACATGCTTCCCTATTAGACCATAATATCATTTAAATTTTCAATATATTATTTAGTTAGTAGTGTGATCAAACATGCATGGCTAGCAGATTGTACTCATCACATTCATGGTTTTTCTTCCTTATCTTCACTAATCTTGAATTTACAACAAAAGTTTTGATTAGATCATGAAATCATTCAGGTAGCTTTAAATAGTTAGTAGATGTTTCTATTGTTTACTGTATAAGTTTTAAAATTCTTATTATGTAGATTGTTGGGCACTCTTTGGGTGGAGGTACTGCAGCAATTCTAACTTATGTGTTGAGGGAGATAAAGGAACTGTCTGTCGCTACATGTGTTACATTTGCTCCAGGTCAGTGTATCACGTTCTGTGTAAATATGATTCTTCAATTTATTTGCAAAGCGAAAGGGTAGTATCCTAGAGCACTTTGGAACTAATATTGGTTTACACAGCAAGTCTCTTGAACCTGACATCTTGTTACCCTTGCAGCTGCTTGTATGACATGGGAGTTGGCAGAGTCGGGTGATAGTTTTATCACTTCTATTATAAATGGAGCTGATTTGGTGCCTACATTCTCAGCTGCTTCTGTAGATGACTTGCGTTCTGAGGTTGTGATCATTAACATCTTGTGTTGGAAAATGTTGTTGTCCTGATTTATTGACCAATATTTGATCATATCTGTGGGTGATCATATAATTTAAGTAATTAGGACTTGTAGTTCAGGTGTTGATAAGACATGCATGGCCCTGGGAAAGTGTAGGACGTCATTTGGTGGGTTTAACTCTCATTTATGGTTATGAACTATTTTATGTTCTCTCAAAACTGCGTATCAAAAAAATTGTGGGATATTATAGAAAGCAGTGTTATAAATATCCCAGTCCCACAAGAAGTTATACAGATTCTAAATTGTTTTGCATTGGCTGTCCTGTTACTCCGCATGAAATTTAATTCCTTCACTGAAATTGATAATCCTCCTGATTTGGTTTGGTTGCCTTAATGGAACTTCGATAATTCGATGGACTTGCTACAATGTTGCATGATGAATGTTTGCAGTTCATAAATTTCATTTTTCCATTCTACATCATTTGGGTATTAAAATTAATTTTCCCATTTTCAGGTGACAGCATCAGCATGGATAAATGACTTGAGAAATCAAATTGAACAAACAAGAATACTAAGTACTGTCTATCGTTCTGCTTCAGCATTGGGTTCTCGCCTCCCATCGATTGCCACTGCTAGAGCAAAAGTTGCTGGGGCTGGAGCCATTTTGCAGCCAGTTTCTAATGGTACCCAGGTACTTTTACCTTCTGTTTTCAATTTTCGTTTATCATGCAACTATGTATTGTCTCTGAAAGCAAGGTGGGATAAACTATACATTGTTGGAAATTAAAAGGAAACGGTCTTTTTATTTGGTTGTCTTTCTTGTGTTGAATAAGATCTATTGGTGTTGCAATCCTGTTGTCAGAAGAGTACACACAATTTTTATGCTTTGAATCATAAGCCTAACCACGACGAGTTTCTACTTGTTAGTTCTCTTCAATCTATGGTTGGGGGTTGACGTGTTCAATCTGATCATGCAAGAAGCGCTAGTGCTGCTGCTTCTATTCCATATCTAACATTTGAAAAACTACAGGTTGTGATGGAGAGAGCCAAGAGTATGGCAGCATGGGCACGTCCAAACCTTAGTTTGTCCTCTTGGTCATGCATGGGACCCCGTCGCAGAGCCTTGAGTGCTTATTCAAACTCCAGAGACGGAGAAAGTTCTCCTACATCTTCCTCTACCAACATTGACTGTTCCGAATCACTTCTTCGTTCTCCCAAGAAGGCGATTAATGCAAAGAACATGAACCTTCCTGTATCTTCATCTATAGAAGAGTGGTCTTCTGAGATAGAATGTGCCAATGAAAGTAGTTCTGATACTGATGTGGACGTTGATCATGGTGACCGTCAGAACCTGATGGACCATGACAGATATGATGATCAGATGAGTGAAGTGGAGTTGTGGCATCAACTGGAGAATGAGCTGTACGACGGTCCTGAAGTTGAGGAGACTGATGTTGTAAAAGAGATAAGGGAAGAGGAAGCAACCCACGAAGTAGAGGAAGCCCAGAGTTCAGTACCAGAAACGAAAGAAGTCTACAGATTTTTCCCTCCAGGAAAGATAATGCACATTGTTACACTCCATTCTGACTCGGATAATGAAAATGATGATAGCCCAACCTATGCAAGTTCAGACAGTAGCGAGCTAGATGAGACTAAGATTGGGATTTTTCTAACTTCCAGGTCTCTGTATAGTAAACTTAGACTCTCCCAGAGAATGATCAGTGATCACTTCATGCCAGTTTATAGAAGGCAGATTGAAAAACTAATAAAAGAACTTGAGCAGGAAGATACTGAGGGCCATGATACACAAGATGTGGTGTTATTATAGTTAAAGACAGTTACAGTCAGATTTATGTTTGTACCATATTGCGTGTCATTGGGTGTTTTTTGTCCCATTGATTTCGGAACGAGTCTCATAGGAGCTGCAGTTTTTGTGCTATGCTGCAATAAGGAACCCAAACGAAGGTGATTACAACAGCCTAATATACTGATTCTCACTCTGATGATCAACTGGAACCAACTCATCACTGGATACCTTAACTTCGATGCTGGCCGGGGAAAAATAATTGTAAATGCTTCCCCAGATCCAAGTTATATGTAAATATAATAACGTGGCACTGTCCAATAAAGGTTAAAATAATTCGTGGTAATTTGAATGAAGAAGTGTCTTTATGAATTGAATGTTTGGTGTATTCTGTATCATACATTCAATTATTTTGAATTGTTAAACATGCTGGTTTCCCCATAATCATTATCAGTTTGGTGGGAATGGTTGGAGTGAGTAACAAAAGTGGGAGTTGGACCAGGTGAGTGAACAAGTGCATGTCATTCAGTCTTGAAAGTTTATTTCCAACAAAGTGTCTTGAAAGATTTCGACATATTACTTGCCAAAGATTCTCAAAACCTGACCCCTAACAAAGCACATTCACTTTTGTACATTGAAACTGGAATGGGCGTTTAGGCAACCCCATTCATTGCTTGGTAAAACGACAAAATGATGCATGCAACTCAACAAAGTAATGCTATAATGAGCTTCGTAATGGCTGCAGATGCAGTTCACACTTTGCAATATTTGACCGAGTGGACCTCATAAATTAGTTGCAATTTCATGTCAGAAACTACGGAACTATTGATTTAGTTCTTCTGAAATTGCACCAGTCATTTATTTAAACAATAAATAAGGAAAATTGTACCAGTCATTTATTTAAAAACTGCAAATAAATATGTAGTTGTAGAAGCTTTTCCTTTGGAGAAAACTAAAAAAATGTCAAATCGTTAAATTTGACACAAATAGAAAATAAATAAAATTATATATATATATATATATATATATATATATATATAAAGGGAAATTTTTATTGAGTAACTATTTTTTATATTTTCTCAAGATTTTATACTTATCAAAATATATCTTTATTAAAAGAAATCAAACCAAATTTAACATATCCTCAACATGATACTCATACTACTATCACATTTTCTCTATAACTGTTTGTAGTTTTTTTAGTCCTTTTAAGAAAAAAAAAATCCCTAGAAATACTAAATGTAAACTATACGTTTTTTTTTTCCAAAAAGATATTTTTTATCATAGTACTTCTAATAATACCATCCATCAAAAAAGCATTCTTATGTGTTGAAACAAATACACTTTTACAGTATATAAGTAATAAACGTCAAATATTTACTAGATATTGATACACTTCATCAAAATCATAAATTTCTAAGTTTTGTTATACAATTGAACTTCAATTATTTTTTTCATTCCTGAAATAGAGATAAATCTATTTGTAGTTTCTAAATTTGATAAAAATTGTTTTAAATTCTCAAATTAAAATACGGAAATTTGCAAAAAAGAAAATAAATTTAACAAACTATTTTAAAAAAAATCACTTTAACCTTTTAAATTAAATATTTAGAGAATAGTTTTTTTTTTCAAATTTAGAAAATCCAAATGATTTAATATCTAAATTTGAGTGATAGGAATCATATTCATCATAAATTTCAATAATTGAAACCAAATTAAATATAAAATAAATCCTGAATATTTGACATTTTTAACTATAATTTTGATATAAAGTATTCGTTTTCAAAAGTAATGAAATGACTAAAATCTTCAGAATATAAACAATCATTTTCCAATATAATTTATTTGAAGTCCAAATATCTAAAACCATTCATATCTTAATGAACCATGTTCATGCTTTCGAATGGCACAAATTAGAGCTACAAAGGTGTGGTTATCAAATCAAAGCAAAGTTTGTGGCATTAATTAAACGTGTCACGTTCGCACGTCAAAACTTTAAAGAATTTTCTAACTAAATTGAATTCGTTTGATTAAACACACTGAGAAAAGGTGCACTTTGAGCCAAATTGCGACAAAATTTTCTGTATCCAAGTTTTGACATGAAGATTAAGAAAGCATGATTAACTTTTAACAAGTAATTAATCATGATTGAGAGAGATCATAAAAAAGCATGCTGAAAAAAATTATAATCAATGATGAAAAAGTAAAAACGAAGTAGAAGTGCAATGGTGAAAATATTGATTTAGAGTTGTCATTAAAACCATGGAAAAAATTTTGTGGATATCAATTCCAAATTCTTCTCGAAATATATACTCATATAAAAAAAATCACTCCAATAATCCCATCCTTATTTTAATTATCAAATTATACCCCTTTATTGTTCATGAGATTTTTTATTTCGGGATAATCAAATTTTTAACGTTAATAAATAATACCACCACAATTTATTTTCCTCTTTTTTCTCCATTTAAAAAAAATTGAAAGAATTACGTCAAAATTTGGTTCTTCAAAAATTGAATTTTTAAGGATTCCACTCCCTAAAAATATAATTTTTTAACGTATTCACTCCAGTGTCAAATTCAGTTTTTGGTGAACTGAATTCTAAAACAAGTAGAAGTTGTCTCGTATTGAGAATTTAACCCCTCTAATTTTTAAATTAAATAATAAATAAGTTTAATTTGACACTTAGAATGAAAATGAGTTTATTTAAGTATTTTTTTTACATAGATTTGCAGAAATTCATAGGAAGTAGAACATGTTAACATCGGATTCTTAAACTGATTTTACATTTAGAAAACAATGTCTCAACTACGTAGTTTTTGGTGTGTACACATACTAAACTATTTCGTAATTAATGCGAAGTTATCATGTATTTAAAAGAAAAGAAAAATAAGTACGTACGATATATTAATATAGATGTAGAGCATTAAGTAATAATGGTACCGTCTATTTAATGCTTTCAAATTTTGGAAAGAGAAAATAAAAAAAAAAAAAACGAAATCAAGAAATTGTTCTTATATGGTTTCGTCCAATGGAGATTAGTTTGTGACAGACATGAAGAAAAGAGTAGCTTTCACTCGTACTGTCACAATTGTTAACATCTTGCATGTGATTCATTTCTTCTTCATCACAATCAATACAAAAATAATCCACTACATATGTCCCATTTAGCAATTATTAATTACATCAAATAATTTATATAGATATTATCATTAAAATAATTTTAGACTCCATTCTCTTTTCTTCTTATACTTCTCTCTTAAGCCAACAAATGTATACTACAAGGGATGGATTTTCACAAAATATCTTGAGATGTTAAAATAAGTTGTACATATTTTTTTAGTTCAGAGTCGATAAAGCTCCGTCATTATACTTTAATACAAAAATATTCTTTTACTTAACATGTTTTATACTAGATTAAGAAAAGATTCAGAAAAAAAAAAAATACATGACATTGTTGGAAGTCTCATGTCAACTAGAAATAAGATGATTTCATAATATATATATAAGGTATATAAGTAGGTGTAAATTTTATTTTACAAGTTGATTTTATGGGGGGTTGAATCATTGTTTAAGAAGTCTATCCTAGCAAAACTTTTGTTTCTTGAGCATATAGTTTCACCCGCTATCGGACCACCCATTAATGTTTAGTTTCACACATAAGATTTATAGATGTTTTGTCTAAATAAGTGATTATGGTGTTTTGTTGTGTAGATGGTTTTCTTTGATTGCATTGAAATTTTTATTGGTCCTGTGGCCCACAAAACAAATCGGGTCAGGATAGAAAACACAACTTGCTAACCTACACCAACATGATCTGTCAAATCCACCAACCCAACGAGTCGACCTACGGACCAAAATGGGTCAGCCCGTGACCCGCTTGCACTTAAAAAAATAAATATGAGTGAGCCACTCATTTCTCATTTCTTTTGTAGTTGATTTTTCTTTCACTCATCTTTCACTCTCTTCCGCTTTGTCTCTCACCCTCTCACACCAAACCGTCATGAACTTTATATAAAATATTTTATTAAAAGGTAAATAAAAATAATTGTTTTTTAGAAGAGTAAATATGAGTAGTTACAATTTTAAAAAGTATTTTATTTTTATTAATATATCTTCTTATATTTTCAAAGAAAGTTTATGCCCAAATTTATTTTAATGTTATTCCAATTAACTTGTTAAAATAAGTTATTTTCAACTTTTTTTTCTTCAAAATTTTAAGACAAAATAACATTAAAGTAATGTAATGAGTATATTTTTGTTGAAAGATGTATTTTTTTTATATAACAAATAAGATTTAAACATGTATACACTTATTTTCACTTTTAAATAAATATACAAATTCATCTACTCAAATCTATTCATATTTTTCTCAAATTCAATCATACACTCTCTTAAATCCATTTATTCAAAGAAACTCTACCTAAATAATAATAATTTAAGTATTTAGATAGCATATGTAAGATAATAATTTAAGTATTTAGATAATATAATAAGTTTTAATCTTATAAATTAAAATCTATCCACCGGAAGCTTTGGATATGACAATTATACAAACTCCCACAATTCTTATATTAAACAACTCAATTAACATAATTAAAACACAAGATACTAAAATGATGCCATTATGATACATGAAAGATAAAAGTACAATAATGTCTTAAAAATCCGTTAACTTTTAAGTGTACTTTTTCTTTCATGCAATTATATAGATGATTTTTTAGTTTATATATAAAATGAAATTGAACCGTTTTTTTTTTTGTCTTTTGATGAATTATTTAATCAAACATAAACACAAATATTCGAATTTCATAAATTATTGTTGGATATGGTGATATTTTATATTTAGGGTTTAGGCTCTTTTTATTTTTAACTTTTTTGGCCACATAGGAAAAAAAAAAGGAACTCAAAAGTGGAAAGAAGAAAGAAAATAGAGTTGCATTGCTTAAAGAATGAGTTTGTCACTTTGTGTAACGCAACCCAAACATAGCTTCCACAACAAGCTTTCTGGACCATACCATCTTACTGTCTCATCAATCAATCACTAATATATATTTATATTTTCATGAAAATAAAAATTATATTTTTATACACTGTAAATGAATTATATATCACTTTAAATATGACTTTTAAAACAATTACTCAAACTTCAATAATCTAATATCATCATTTATTATTGGATGATAATATAAAAACATATATTATAAATACTCCGAAGTAATTAAATTAAGTTCTGTATAAAATAACTTAATTGTAATATGAAGATTATTTTACTTATTGACAATATGTAAAAGAAAAAAAAACATCATTTCTATAACAAATATTAATTTCATTTTTTAAATAAATTGAAAGTGATAGAAAATCAAATACAAAACGTGGTAATTTATTGAGTTATATATATATATATATATATATATATATATATATATATATATATATATATATATATATATATATTTGTGATAATAGGGAATATACTTTCTAATGAGATTGACCAGAATAATGCAAAATTTAATAATTATTTTTTCTGTATTTTAATTTGTAATAGAATCAATAAATTATGTTATCCATTCAAACAAATTGAGTTACATGCTATATCAATTAGATAGCAAATATTTAATCATAATTTCGAACTCCTTATTTGTTTCATAAATTACTTTTAAAGTGGTTTCACTCAACTAATTAATATTATCACCTATATTTTAATTCCTAATGTATAATACACTAATATATAAAGGGGTTATTCTCATAAAAAGATAAAACATTATTTTTTCCGAGAAGAAAAATAGAAAAGTCTTCTCCAAATTTTAAAGGTTTCTTGTAATGTAGAGTAACATTAAAGACTAAAAAATGTTTGTGGTAGTAGAAGATTATCAAGCTCCAATTAGTAAGAAATTTAATAATAAAGAATATAAAAGAATTTAATAAATATTGAGTAACTATTCCATTTGATATTAACGTTAATTTATAAACTTTCTTAATAAGCTGTAGTAAATAAAAACATTTTATTATAAATAAGCACTTGATTATTAGCTTTCATTTTACAATACAATATATAATAGTTATATTCGATTTTGATATATACATTGTATATAAGAAAAGAGGGTAGATCTAAGTGTAAAGTAAGATTTGATACGAATTAAATTGATACCAATTATATATACGAGAAAATAATTAATATTATATTTTTGTCTGCCCTCATGTATTACTTTTCATTATTTTTACAATTTTAATAATTTGATAAAGAAAAAGACTATTTATATAGTTACGAGTTTGATAGCGAAAAGAACCGATTCTCTTTCATCTCTTATCTTCTGTGACGTAACACCATTGTTCCTTCCTATCACTTACACTACCTTTTCTTTTATTATTTATTATTATTACTATTATATCAACACATCATTATTATAAAAATGATTGACCAAAAACTTTTTTTACAATCTTCATAATATAGTGTTGTTGATAAATGGCAAAAGAATAAAATAATGGTTACTTTTGGTTTAATCACTTTCATTTTGATGCGATCAATCAACTAAGCATACTCGTGATAAGTGTGTAGCGTAAGGCATGATGTTACCAATATTAAATTAGTTCCCATTCGTTAATTTCACCATTAATTAACTGCATAATATATTTCTCTGTTCAAACCCAAAACCAAATTTGGTTTCGGTTGACCAAAACCAACCCTATATGCTTACACAAGTAACCCAATATATTCATATAAATAACCTACTTTGCTCATTCAGACACTCAACTCATATCTATAATTCTTAGCAAACGTAAATGTGTATGAATCTAAGATGTGTGAGCATTGAAAATGATGCAAAGAACAAGGACGAATGGGTTCACATGCCCTACAAGGGTATGAGATGAGATGTTGCCCTGAGCATGTGAAGTTGCGAACAATGTTAGAAGTTGGCACACCAAAAATTGAATGCAATTTTGAGGAGATTGGGAATTATATTTGGCGAAACACTGTAGTGAAAACGAGAGCTCCAGAATAGAAAGATGGGTTTGTCCCTAAATAGGAACATAGTGTGGGAGTAGGGGCAAATAGGGTGTCATAGTGTCCAAATGCAAGTCATTGTCATAAGAGGTGTGAGAGTGTAATACCATTTATATCTCACACAACACCACCTCTTCTTTTCATTACCATGCCACACTTTGGTCCACTCATTTATTGTTGTTTTCGGCATTGACATATAATACAACATTAATGAGATATGAGTCTAATTCATACATAAGGAGATTGACATTTTTGTAAGTCCCAGATAAGATAATTTCATAGTATATAAGTGGGTGCAAAACTCACCTTACAAGCTGGTTTTGTGAGGTTTAATTAGACTTAAAGTTCATTTTTTAACATGGTATCAGAGTCATTGTTTCAAGCCTATCATAACAAGATTTGTGTTTGTTGGACATATCATTCCATCTGTTATCGGGTCACTATCAGACCACTTATTAATGTCTAGTCCTACGCACGAGATGTATATATCTCGATGTGAGGAAGTGTGTTAAAAGTCTCACATCGACTAGAGATAAAAAAGATTCATAAATGGATGCAAATCTCACCTTACAAGCCAATTTGGTGGAGTTGAATTAGACTTAAAAATCATTTCTTATCAGACACTCCCTCTAATCCAAACCGTACACTCGGATTTCCATCATAACTTCATGTTCTTTATCTGATTTTGTTGTTTAATTTTCAAAAAGAATAATCTTTCTTGAATATCAATTTTGTATGAGAGGGAGAACATGCTACAATTTCACTTTGGTGTGACCTTCTTCGGGTCACCATTTTTTTTTCATAATTAATCACCAATAATATACATTTCTCCATTTCTTTCTCTCCGGTTTCTTCCTATTTTTTTTCTCATCACATACACATTTGCTTCAACATACACATTTTTTCACTCACACCACAAATGTTTTGTTTGTTTTTGTTAGGGTTGGATATCTTTAATAATGAGAAACGCAAGTGGGGTCGATGAAACAAGTGGTTGCGTAGGAGGCACTGCGTTTGCAAACAAACCCAACCCAACCAATTATTAAAGGCATCGAAATTTCACCTCTCCAATATTGACCCCACTTTCATACCCCGTTATTACCACAATCATCTAAAGAAAACAAACCAAACTCTTTTGGGATTACAAAAAGTGAACATTACTTAGGGTTTTGTTCCACATGAGTGTGCATGGATATGTTCTTGGACTTTATAGTTGTCACGCTTTGGAATCCGAATACCTCACTAGATACGCTATATATGGAGAACCTTGACATAATGAGCCACAAGAATAATTCCCCATCCCCTTCCCCTTTTTTGGTTCTCCTTTTTACTTCATCAAATTTAAATTCTTTTTCTCCTCTCCATAACATTATTGTACCTTGTATTTTGCTAAAGCAAAGTGAATTATAAGTTCCCTTATTCTCTCCTTTCACCATTTTCATTTCATTCAATCTTCTCCAACATTATCAAGACACGCCAACTCATTCCATCATTCAATTTTATCTCAAATTCTTCTCAAATAAATTTACAACATTATATGTTTTAATTATTGTGCAAATTGTAAACATGAGAAACATAAATTGATGCACTTACGAAGATGTGTTGGAAGTCCCACATTGACTAGAGATAAGACAATTTCATAATATATAAGTGAGGTGCAAACCTCACCTTACAAGCCAGTTTTGTGTAGGATTGAATTAGGTTTAAAACTTACTTTTAAAATGGTATCAAACCCAAGTTAAAACATATCCTAACGAACTTACCTCACCTAAAACCCACTTCTAACATAATGAGGAAGGTCGAGAAAAATACAAAAATGATGCACTTCATGGTTGTCTCTATTATTGAATTAAAAAATAGTTGCATCAATTGCTATTATTATCTCGTAAAAAGGTCATAAAATAACGAAAAAGAATTCATATTATTTCATCCAATGAGGATTTGTTTTGGTGATCTCCAAGGTATGCGCGCTCACATCTACCCACCAATGCAAAATTGACTTCACAAATAAAAAACATCAAAACACGACAATTAAACTATTTCTTTTCTTTTCCATGTGCCTTTATTTAATTGGACTAGAATATTTTACTCCCATTTCAATGTAGATTATTACCCATTTATTTTTATTCATAAATTAATACATATATATGGAATTTGTATATTTATATAATGAAATTGTTAATATTATAGATTTAATATATGGTGTGTTGACCTAATCAGTACGAGTCGGCAGGTAATGGTACATATAATACAAGCTGTAATTCAAATTAAGAAGCTACTTTATGTGGTAATCGTGCAAGCTGTACCTTCATAACATCATTTACATTTCACGTGTCACTTAGGTGTTGCTTCACAAATTAGGAAAAAATATTATGACGTACCAAAATTTTTTAATTTTATTATTTAATCCTTAAATAATTATAATCGATTCAATAATATTATGTAACTAAATTTATCTTTTATTTATTCATTATTTTTTACATGGATTCGTATTAAAATAGTTTCTTAAAGATAAATTATTAATATTCCTTGAATTGCCACGGAACCTTTTGAGTTTGTCCAAATATGATGAATTCACACCAAAGTCAGCAACGATTTGATTGAAGAACATTTCACCCATGAGAAAAACATGCCTTCGGGAAAAAAAAAATCATTCTCTTTGGTTTTTTTTTCTCTTTTCTATTAATTTTTCTTCAAATTAAGATTGATATATTCTTTAAATATAAATCGTATAATTACTTTCATTTGGATTTGGCTTGAAGCTTTACCATTTTTTTTAATAATTTTTTAACTTGATTTTATTTCGTTTAATCTTTCATTTTAACCCATTTTGAAAACATTTTATAAATGTTTTAAACCAAATTGCCAATTAAACAAATATTACAACCATTCGTTTACCTTTAATCTCGGTTGCTTGTTTTAAAAATTTTCCTTTTCAGACTAAAACAAAACAATAGACAAACTTTTATTTAGTTCTTAACAAAGAAATTTGCTACATTTTTATATACATTTAAAAAATGAATTATAGGAAAATTATTGATTGATTGAGATTTATAATAAATAAGTAGTTAAGTTTTTTCCCAAATTAACGATCTAAACTCCTTTGATATATAATAAGTAAATATTTTTAAGGAGATTAATGAGTTGCATTCTGTCATGAAAATTGATTGTTTCCTTTAACAGGATATTATTTCAATTGTATTCATAAATTCCAAATATTATTACTGTAATATTTACATAAAATATCAATCGATGACCAATTTAAAGAAAATGAATGGATATGGAAAATATTTGTTTAATATTAATCACGCTTTGTGCGTGAATAATTTGGTTTTGTGAAAATAGAGAGTAACACAAATTGGGTAAGAAGCGAGTCAAGATATCATAATGCTTAGCTGGCAATCCAATCATCAATAGCCAAACATTCACACATTCTATAAAAAAATTGTCGACGTGGATTAAACCATAGTCCACAACGTTAAAGCCTCAATCATTGATGTTTTTTTCTCTCACCTCTTTTCTTTCTCTCTCTACAAAGTGCCTTTCTCTTTATCTCTCTCCCAACTTACCCACTATTCATATATAGTTTAGGAGTGCAGATCCCGTGGAGAAGCCAAATATAATCCCTTTGTTTCCTCACAAAAGATTTGGGTTTCTTCAAAGCTATCTTTTTTCTTTTGAAAAAAAAAAACTTTTCTTTAATTTCTTGAAGGAGGTAGAAGAAAGCAAAAGGGGTTTTAAGTTTTCTCTGAAATGGTTTTCATGTCTGAGTTATTGCTCCCTGAAGAAAAAATTGAGGAAGGTGAGTGGGAGAAAGAGAGATAAGAAGAGGAGGAGAAGAATACCTACCCAGCAAGCAGAACTACAGAAAAGATAAACAAACAATTGATTTCATTCATTTTGATCTGCTTCTGCTGGTAATAATCGTCGTCAAATTGTTTTTTCGATTTGTTTGCTTCTACAATTTCATCGCGTTTCTTCTGTTCAGTTTCACTTGTTTTGTTCTATAATTTTCCTTGATATTTTTACATTCAGCACAATAATAAACTCTGTCATAAGCTTAAAGGGGAAAAGAGTTTGGTTTGGTTGGATTTTTTTTTCTCTTCTCTTCTTGATTTCTTCATTTGGCTGAAAGCTCTTCGGTATTTGTTGAACAAAAAACCTAAGGTTTATTTATTGGTCTTGTGAAATGTGAAAACAGTTTGTATTGTATTTATGGCTCTTTGAAGAATATCTTTTATCATGTGTCAAATATTATCAAAATGATTTTATATTAACCTATTTGGTGTTGATTGTTTGTTGACAGGGTGGTTGGCAATGTCTGCACCGATGATCATTGACCCTGTGGTGATATCGGCACCAGAATCTCAATCAGCAGCTAGCATACTAGTTGCACAAAGTGAAGTTGAATTTGCTGTGTGTGACTGTTGTGGACTAACAGAAGAGTGCACCCCAGCCTATATAGAAAGAATCAGGGAGAGGTACCATGGAAAATGGGTTTGTGGATTGTGTGCTGAGGCTGTTAAGGATGAAATTGTAAGGTCTGAGAGGCTTGTTTGCACAGAAGAAGCAATGGCAAAGCACATGAACTTCTGCAAAAAGTTCAAGGCATCAGGGCCTCCTCCAAATCCAACAGTGCATTTGATATCTGCTATGAGACAAATTCTTAGGAGGAGTTTGGATTCTCCTAGAGTAAGGTCCACACCGAATAGTCCAACCAAGACTATCACAGAAATCCATGGTTCTGTGCTTGCAAGGTCTGAGAGCTGCTTCTCTACCCTCACTGAAGGATTGGGATGAAGAAAATGTTGTGTGTTTGGTTGGATGAGAATTGAAGGAGACATCAGAAATAAGGACAGAAAAATATAAGCTGAAAAAATTAGATGTTCAATTGTAGTTTTGTCCAGTACAGAACTTTCAATCTGTTTGTTAGAAATTTGAACATAATTTGGTCAAGAATTTTGCTTCACTAATACCAGTTACCTTGTTTTCTATTCCACTTGATTGTTTGAAATAGCAAAATTATGTTCATAACTGAAATCAAAATTTCACATTTCACAATTGGTGCAGCTGAAGAGAAAATAGGACAATGCTGTCTGTACTCAAATTGATGCTCTGCAAAATATCAAAATTTGATTCAGGTGTTCAACTAATCTTGTCTGTACTCAAATTGATTAAGCTAGGTTGAAACCAGTTGCGGTTATTTAAAGCGAAAACAAAAATAAGGACACCAATAATTGAGTTCTACTTCTCCAAACCAGCTTAAAAACTAATCATTGGTGAAATATAAAATATACCGGTCTACTTTTAGTGCTATGCACAAATGCAGCTTCTGACATTCATTATAATTTTAGGTCAATCACACAGGAAAAACCTTTGGTGGTTGGAAGTTGAAACAGTCATGAACATCTCTAGTGTTTATAAACCTGAAGCTTGTGCATAAAATAGTCACTCCTATGCATTCTTAAAATACAAGAGCAAATCACGGGTATAAAAATTACTAATATACTTTCATTTCATTGACCTAGTCTATGGTCCCTCCCTGCCTTATATGTCAAACTTAATCAAAACTTATTTTAGCCCTTTATTCCCTTTATGGCACATCAGCATTGAATATACCCATTCACTATAAAAAAGATGGTAACAAGCTGTAAGTAAATACATCCATGACACTAAAACAAAAATAGATGGGTGGATAGTATCGTATAAAGAGGGACCAAGAACCGTAGAATGATTATGATTATGCCTTAGGAATGCAAAGTGGTTGAATGGTCTCATCTATTTGTGATTTTCTTTTCTGTGAACCTTTAGATCTTTCTGGTAGCCACACATGACAACTAAGCTCTTGTTTCTTTTATATTTAAGTCAAATTCGTTTTGAATTAAAAAATATCAAACAAAGTTTCTAAGTAGATTCCATATTAAAATTACAGTACTACATGAAACTTTTTGAGCACTAGACAGAACATTGCTGTTCTGTGATTATCCTAGACAGAACATTCTTGAACACAAGACTGACGTGTCAGGTGGAACTTGGTCTGCTTTGTTTTCTATTATGATCTGCCACAGCCCCCACTTAGCTCCAAATGACTCAATTTTCAATGAACATATCATCATGTCAACAACGTTACTTCTGTGTCCTCTGCTAAACTTCATCATGCAAAGTAAATAGAAGCAGAAAGCAGTAATAATCTCTAGCTTTTTAACAGGTTTCTATGAATCATCAGATTAACCTGGCACCTTGTTTGGTTCTACAAAGAAAGAGTTTCTCTGTGGAAAGATATTTATACTGACCATGCAAACTGAACTCAATAAAAGTGTCTTCAGTTTTTCTTTCAAAAACCAAAGAATTAAACTTTTTCTAATTTGGAGAGAAAGTGAAGAAAAAATGGTTTGGCTTCCGGTTGCAAGTGCAACTTGATTGTCTTACGTAGTGATGAGAGGTTACTACCCAGTTGAGAAGTTGAGAAATGAGACCAATGGTTGTATAACTCATGTCAATGTTGGTGTACTTGAGGAAGATATGAGTTGAAGTTCCTGCCAGTTAGGATGATAGTTAATATAATATCAGAAAATTTGACTGTCTTATTCTTTGAAAAGGGTTGGTAGCTTCCTCCAACAAGCGTCCAAAATTTTCCATCAATTGTGTGTTTTTCCACCCTTTCCGGGAAAGTAGTTTATCTAATTATTGAATAAGTTAAAAGGGTTCTTCTTCACTTTGCTCTGATTAGCTCAACAGATTAATTTAATGGTCTGATTAACATTATAAAAATAGCCTCATGAACCATCCATCATTTGTTTGTCATATTGTCAGAATTGTTTATGTGCTGTTCAAAACCAATTGGGCAATTATTGGGTGGCAAAATTAGGTCATCATCATAATGGTTCCCGTGATTGTAGGTTGCCAACGAATCTGTTGTTTCCAGAATTGTGCCGTAGATTTTACTGGAACAGTTACCAGAAAGTACATATGAAGAACCAATTTTGACTCCGTCTACTGTGGGATTCTAGAGAGTTCTTTAGATGAACCCTAAAAACAAAGGCTCAGCACAGAAGGGCATGGAGAAACAAACAACCAAAACAATCTAATCTATTCTACTGTGTATTTGTTTTGACCTGTAATGTCACAATCTTACGTTAATTTCTTGTGTCTCATACTTACACCCATCAAATCTTCGGAAAATTATACAGCTAATAAAGCTACAAAATTTGTGTACTCTTATATGTGACGTGTCAACTTTATATATAAAGTATACTTGTAAAACAGCTTTTCTTATATATTTTGGCCTATTTTCACCAAAAATATCTCAAGGTACAATAATAATAAGATGAAAAATTATTATTTTGGTATTTTCATTGTCTTTTTCATACCTTATAATCAAGTTCCTTGTTTGACTTTTCTTTTTATGAAGTTTTTCTTTTTTTTAGTTTGTAGTTGTCTCTTAACATAGTCAGTCGTCAATAATATTTCAACCTTTGTACTATTAGTTGTAAAAGATCTCAATCCATATGTTAGTTTTTTTTACAATGATGGGCTGGACCTAAGGTTTAATTTAGGCTCTTGCTATTTACACTTTCTTTTATTCACAAAATACATTTATCTGTGAGAAATATTTCTTAACCACACTTTTTTTACATTATAAAACGTGCATTTTGAAATAAATTTTTGTTTTCTTAACATTTGTAAAAACACTTTTAGAGCATGAAAACCAACCATATTTGATAAAATAGTTTTTCCAAAAGTTAAATATTATTTTTTTTGTTGAAGAGGCATATCCTACCAAAATTTTATTATAATATTTGAAAATCAAAACTATTTTTAATTTAATTGGATACAAAAAAATTAGTATTTCTGGTATTAAAATCATTTTCACAAAAATTGAGGGAGTGAAAAGAACGTATAGTAAGGAAAAGAGCTGTGAGTGCAAAGGAAACAAGAGTTTTTCTTAAAAAAAAAAAAAAAAAAAAGAAAAAGTGAGGAGATTACAAATAACAGGAGCCCAATTTTAAGAATCTCTTTTTGGGTTTAGTAGCAGTTGACCCTTTACTCTAGTGGGTTTGAGAGAAATTTGAGTCACTCTTTTACGTTGAGTTGTGCTAGTTTGGATTAAAATAACTTTTTTTATTTAGTTAAAGTTATGATTTGGTAACTTTTTGTAAAATTCAACCCTTCTTCTGGTGAGGAGTTTCATTATATAGTATTCATCCCCGTATCTAAGGATAGATCATTTTTGTGAAAAATATGTTTTCATGTGTAACAATTATATGTAACTCCTGTGTTGAATAGAACAACATTTTCAAAATTTATGGCATTTTTTCATGAATGCTTGAGTCTTTTTCTTATCATATATCTTGTTCATCATGTCGAATTATATGTTGTTGATTGTTTATTTTAAACGATCTCAGACCAAATCATTTTGTATATTATTATCCGATAATATTTGATTTCTTGATTTTGAATGATTTTGGACTTGATATTTATAAAATAATTTTAAATTATTTTTAGATAAAATAACATATAAGACAATAAAGTGGCTAGTAATAATAAAACCATTATTTGAAAGAGAATATTTAATTTATAAAATGTTCATAAGTATAAGCTTGTTCGAAAAAACTAATTAAAAAAAAAACATTACATCATTGTTATCCATAATTCAAATGTAATACGGCATCCTAAGCCTTGTAATATACGAGTTATATTAATAATAAGTTATTATATAATAAAATATTATTTATAAGTATATTAAAAATGTTTTATAATATCATGACAGTACATCTAATTATATTATTCGAACAAACTAACAAACTCGATGGAAACATAGAAAGACAAAATGATGGGAATAGCTAATATCAATTTTGTTTTTCAACAATTGTTTTTTTATATCAAAGTTTAGGCATCATTACAATTCATAACTACTACTCTTTCAATGAGACAAATGTCACAGGACAAGTCTTAAAAAATTAGGTAAAAAGTTTTAAAACGTGTTGCTCACTTTATTCTTTTCTCACAAAGAAACTAATAAACTTTAATATAGTCCTTGGTCCTTAGTATGTCTCGTTTTAGGTACTTTTTTAAGATTAGGTAATGTGTTTTTTTAAGATTAGGTCAGATGATTTGAACCATTAACAATAAGGTGTTAAACCCTAATACACATCTTGAAAGAGTTTTAATAGGGAAAAGGGAAAATAGAACAAATAACATTTACAATATAACAATTAAATTAAATTAAACTAGATGTCTAAACAATTAAAATTTACAAAATTGTTAAGAATTAAAGAAAAACATAATTAGGACTGTAATCACAAGATAAAAATTTATGAAAATCATAAAATAAAAAAACATAGTATCTGTGTGGGTAGCTAACAAGGTTTTCCTTTGGTGGAAGGCGAAGGAACATCGAAAACCCCAAAGCAGTACCTTTTCTGAACCCTACTCTGCTTCTTCGATTCATCGGGTAAGCTTCATTATTCTTTAATTCTCACTTCACTTCTCTGTAATGCCATCTTTCCCCTCTCCGTTTTCCCCTCAGTTCTCTCTTTCGCGTGCCGTTCCTCCTTTTAGAGATCGAAACCCTAGACTATTTTTCGTCTCTGGGATTTCATAATTCGGACCCAAAACTCCTTCCTTGGATATCAATATTGGAAATGAAAGCGCCAAATACCTTTTTTGGTGCACAAAATAGAAGTTTTCGTGGGGTTTTCAACGTTTTGTGTGTTGGGGTTTTGTTTTTCTTCTTTTACAATCGCGACGACATCATTCGCAACCCGATTCTTAGGCAATCCTCCTATTTTGTTGGCCACAAGTTGCCTCAAAATGCGATTTTTAGAGATGGGTCTTCTGTGATTCACCGTCGAATGGTTGAAATCGGTGCCAATACTTCAAGTGTTGCCGGTGAGGATGATTTAGGTGCGAGTAATTCTGGATTCTGTTCTGGGTTTGTCCACCATGATGGTTATGCCAGTCCCTGTGAATTCTTAAAGGTGAATCCACAGTGCTCTTCTGATGGGTATCTTGATTACTTGAAATTTTTCTATTGTACATGTCAGGGTTTTAGAGTTTTTGGTTATCTAGGGTTGGTTGTATGGCTTGCTGCTTTGTTTTATCTCTTGGGGAACACTGCTGCAGACTACTTTTGCCCTTCACTTGAGAGTTTGTCAAGGCTCTTGAAATTGCCACCAACCGTAGCTGGGGTTGTGTTGCTTCCACTTGGGAATGGAGCACCTGATGTGTTTGCTAGTATAGCTTCTTTTGTGGGTGCTGAAAGTGGTGAGGTTGGTCTTAACAGTGTGTTGGGTGGTGCTCTTTTTGTTACCACTGTTGTTGTTGGAACTGTGTCGCTATGCGTTGCGGAGAAGGAGGTTGGAATTGATCGAAGATGCTTTATAAGGGATGTGAGTTTCTTTCTCCTGACTCTGTTTTCGCTGCTTTTGATTCTGGTTGCTGGTAAGGTGGGTGTTATGGCGGCCATTGCTTTTGTATCCATTTATTTTGTGTATGCGTTCATTGTTGCTGCGAATGAGATATTGAGGAAGCATGCACAGAGATTGAAATTAGATGTTGTGACACCATTGCTTCCTGTCCAGGGAAGTGTGTTCTCTCTGGGCGTGGAAGATGATATTCCGATGTATAGCTCTTTGCTTGAAGACACTGAAAGCGATCCTCCCCGCCTCCCTCCATCGTTGCCCCAGTGGATGTGGTCTTCAAATGTGGCAATATATTCAAATCAAAGCAGCAAAATCAACTTTTTGGATGATGAAAGGCCTCCCTGGGGATGGAGTGATGGGTCTGGGGAGAACACCAGAGCGTCCTTCTCAGTTTCAAAACTTTTTCTGCTGATGGAGATTCCACTTGCTATTCCCAGGCGATTCACAATTCCAATGGTCAATGAAGAAGTATGGTCAAAACCTTATGCTGTCATCAGTGCTTCATTGTCTCCCATTCTCCTTGGCCTTTTGTTTAACACCAGAGACAATGTGAGTAATCATGGTGTTATTCTTTCTTATTGTGTTGGTGTTGCTCTTGGATGCACATTTGGTGTTCTGGCCTATAAATACACAGTCTCTGATCATCCACCACGCCAGTTTTTGCTTGCTTGGGTACTTGGAGGATTCATCATGAGCATAGTGTGGTTCTACATAATAGCAAACGAGCTTGTGGCTCTATTGGTAGCATTTGGTGTAATTTTCGGAATTAACCCATCCATCTTGGGGTTAACTGTATTAGCATGGGGAAATTCAATGGGAGATTTGATGTCAAATATTGCATTGGCATTGGATGGAGAAGATGGAGTTCAGATTGCTTTATCTGGATGCTATGCAGGTCCTATGTTCAACACACTTATTGGTTTGGGAATCTCGCTGCTGCTTGGTGCCTGGTCTAAGAAACCCTCTTTGTACGTGCTTCCTGAAGATAGCAGCTTATTTTACACCATGGGATTTCTGATCGCAGGACTGCTATATGCACTTGTTTTGCTACCTACCAAGAACATGCATCCTAACAGAACGTTAGGAATGGGTCTCATCACCCTTTATGTGGTATTTCTTTCTTTCAGGATATGCACTGCAATGGGATTTATGACAGCTGCTGGTTTAAGTTGATTTTATCGCAATGGATCTAAATTAGCATGTTTTCTATATCTCTCTGGGCTGGTCCTGTGCTATGATTATGGTGACAGCTGATAAAAGAAATCAAAGAAAGAAAATATTGGTCTCTATATAGCAAGGATAAATCACTGCACCAGCTGAAAATGCCATTATTGTATATCCAAATTACACGTCGATGGAACTGACAATACTTTAAATTTGTTGGAAATTGAATACCTAGGCTGAGTGCAATTGAATGATGACCACTTTCCTTTTAGGGCACTTGGTATTTCAGTAGTCTAACACTGTTTGTGAATGAATTCATCTTTGTTTCTTGCATATATATATACATTTTATAGGTCCATATCTGCGAATGATATCAATATATCATAATTTCTACGATTTTGTTGTGTTATAAAATATAAATACTAAATAGGATATCTCTATTATATATACAATATATGCATAATCATTTAATTGGATGAAAATAAAATTATGTACAGAGTTTGGGTAAAGAATAATGCAATCTTTATGCTCTTGATTTTTTTATCAATTTGAGGATCAACTCCAATGTAATTATTACATCAACCTATGAACATCTTCTAGAGTTATTTTTTTCCTCCCAACATAGGTTTGCCTTAAATAAAGTGATTAATACGTAATTTAGAATTCTTCTTAGCTCTTACTCTTTTCACGGAATTTATTAACCCTTATATAATCCTTTATGTCATCATAAATAAATAAAATTTGTTATAAACTCGTTCACTTTTTCCTAGACTGTTCATTTATTTTTGTTTTATTCTTTTCTATTGTGTGCCTGATGCATCTGTTTAGTATCATGCAGTATATTTTAGTAAACTTGGCAACTACCATGGATGGCAAAAAAAATTCAGTGAATGACCCTTCCATAAAGAAATATTATTTGTGTTTTTTGTTGTTTTTTTGTTGTGTTACCTAGGTTTAGAACTTGATTACCTTTTACTCCATTTGTGGAAAGAAGCAAATTTTAAAAAAGAAGAAAGAAATATAATAAAAAATAAAAAGTAAAATGTAGACCCTCAACATTGTTATGAGTTATTATGAGTGCAAACATGTGTTGGCCCTTCATAAGAAGGTGATGGTGCTTTCTGTACAGTCATCTTAAATACCCAAAAAAATATCTCAGAAGAGATTTAATGCAACCTTGGGTGGTTTTTATCTTTCTATCAGGTTAGCACATGCTTTAAATTTTTTTTTTGAAAAATGATAACCCTAAATCTCCAAGCGGGGTATATTTATTCTGTATTTTTATTTGATATTAATTTATTTCTTAGACAATAACACTTTAGTTTAATTAGTGTAACGTTTTTTATTAAATTGGTATAATTGTTGATTAAATTTATGTCTAAGTAAATATATCAATTATAATACATTTAAATATTATATAATTATTGAAAGATCTTTTGAAATTCTCATACTCGTAATTAGTCTTGTGATAACATGAATAATCAATTATTAATATATTTATGATTATAGACTAAACTTGATTGGTTAAATAAGTTGAAATAATTTGTTAAATAATTTAAATTTTTCGTTAAAGTTCTCAACTGAGTCATTGTATTAATTGTATCACATGGATGCAGTGTGTGAAATTACTAAAGCGTGGTGTAACGTTGCATAAATATGATGGAGACAAATTTAAAATTCCAATATTCCAATTGTCGGGGAAAATTATATTTGAAATTTCAATTGTCAGCGAAAATTATGATATGTTCATCGTAACAATATTTTACATGAGATGTAATATCAAATAAAATAGTAACAAAAGAATATTTGAGCAGAAAAAAATTACAATTAGTAAAAATGTCATGTAATTTATGTGGGTTCACCAGGAAAATATAACCTATTTATTCTTAATATGTAAAACCGTAAACATGGTTTGAAACTTTTCTAATAAGTGAGTGGATATAAGTTCATTACAACATAATCAATTAAATATGCATTTCTAACAATTTTCTTTAATGACCTTAAATAATAAAGAAAATAAAATATGAAAGGACTTATAGATATCAATTATTTGGAATATTTGAAACCATGGGAATAAGATTGTGTTTAAACAAGGAAAAATGAATCTAGAAGAAATATTTACTTCGACACAATTAAATGTTTGGGCATGTATGAAATACAAAGTCTCACATGTCCATTTCTCTTATAATGACTGAAATTTATGTCCTACTGAGTGGATCAAATCAATAACGTAAAATCATCTAATCAAAATATGACGTTGAGAAAACATGTGTTATAACCCACTCAGACCGCTCAATCTAGAGGTCTCATTGGTTTTATGCAAAAAATTTCATAGGGGAAGTATTCAAAGGTGCAGTGATTTACTAGACACACAATACCTTGCTGTTTAATTTTGAGTAATAGGATCAGGGAACAAGATGTTACACACATGTTTATTTGCTGATAAGGAAGCTCTCAAATAGCTTATAAATAAATTTGAATCTAACATTAGACTAATAGGAATAAATTCAGTAATTGTCAATGGTTACCAACTTGAACAAACACTTATAAGTGAAAATTCTTAAGGTTGTAATTTTGAATATATAAAGATCTCTATTTGCTTTTAATCTTCTTACTATAAACATTTGTCAAGTTGTTTTAATTTATCGAAGAACTTCAATATAAAATTATGATATGTAAAAGGTTTGACACATCCCTAAAGTGTTTCTATATATATTTATATTATTTGCTGTTAAGAAAAAAAATGGAGACAAATGATAAAACTGGTATAATGTTTTGGTTAAATTCATACCATTGTTTTTGGTAAAGTTCATTGAATTATGTTGGTGTGTGCAACTCTTTTTAATACATGTCTATGCGCACTTAATTTTTTGTTCCAACTACTATAAATTAAATGTTCTAGTTCTTTTTTAATTATTTCTTTTGAAGGAACTTTTTTGGTCTACTTTAGTAACAAGTTCCATTAAGACTATTTTAATGATTCTTTTTTTAAATTAACTCAATCAACCATACATGTGGTTTTATAAAATTTTAAATATTAGCTCTTTTTTAATTTCCCTCTTTTCGAAGTTTGTGAAATTATTTGTGTTTTAATTTATTTGTCCACAGCAGTTGACTAATTTTTATTTTATTTGCATTTTCTTATTAATACTTTAGTTAAAATATTTGCACATGCATTGCTCGTGTCCTTCAACCGTGTATTATATTATAATCTTTCTTAATAATTACCAATCTTGATATTTTATTTTATTTCTTATAATAAGATCTTGATATTTTAAAAGACATGTAATAAAAATCTGCATGATCCTATATAACATCTTTTAATATCTTCAAAGAAAATTCATGGTGTTAAAAGAAGTGAATCAGACCAATTATAAAACGCCAAATGGTCCACTTGCAGATGACAGTGCATTATTACATTATAGTATAAAACTAATAAAAATAAAACCTAACAAAAAACTAATAAAAGAAATTAATAAATGTTGAAATTTCTAAACTAAGGTAAGACTTTGTAGTCTATTAAAATTTTAAGGGATTCCGAAAGTTACTTTTTATCAAACAGTACTATGATATTTGATCAACATTTAAATGATATAATTAAATTAATATTTCTTCTAAGAAGATTATGTCTTTAAAAGACCTGATTGACACTACAAGTTCATAACAACACCAGAAAAATTCAGTTTAAATAAACTGAATTCGATGTGTACCTTTTGTTTTTGCTTCTCAAAAATTTAATTTTAGCGATATGAATTTGAGATTGACAACGATTTTATTTTGTTATTTTGATGAAAGTATTACGAAGTTATTATTCTAATATTTAAGAAATAATTACTTTCAAATAAAATTATATTAAATATAAACTTTTACATTTTAACTGTACAAATATTCAAAATATATCGATGATTTGTTATTACATAAAAATTTATTAAAAAATAAATAAAAGAATACGAAAGAAATCACAACAAATTTATAATAAAATTTGATATCTTTCATAATTATTAGAATAAAAAGGAATAATTTTGAAAGTTATACCGACAAAATATTAAATTAGTTTTCAAAATTGTTCAAAATGTAATATTATTAGAATTTACTAATTAAATTTTAATTAAATTCGTGATATAAAATATTATATTTTTAAAGTTAATAAAAATAAAATAGTGATACCGTAATAATAACGTTGATTAATCAACTTTCTACTCACTTAACTTTAATAAATAATATACGTGATAATGTTAGATTAATATAAACTTAACTAACATTAATAAATTTAATTTATTATTAGTCATTAGTAGATTCATTTATTCTAATAATAATTTGTATCGATAGGTCAAGGATGATATACTTTGATCACAATGTCAACATTAGTCGACACATTATTTACATTGACAAAAGTCCTTATAAGTTATAATGTATTAGACAAAAAAAGAACAAGGATAATTAATTTGGTAATTAGTTTGGTAGAAAAACCCTTAAAAGAAAGTAAACTTACAAATTATAGGTCTATAAAGGTCAAAGTCCATATAGGTATCATAAATAGTATGGTTCATGAGGTAAGTTTATAAATTTATTTATTATTATATTTCTATATACAACATATTAGTAACTTGAGCACTAAGTTTATACATTCATTTATTACTATATTTTTATATGCAACATATTACTAACTTGAGCACCACAATATCTTTGTAGACTCTTTGGCCAAAAGATATTCACTGTCACATCGGAATAAGACATAACAACAATGAGACAGTAAGAACACATTAGCTCGAGGTATGAAGAAGTAAATGAACATATATAACTACAAGGACACATTGAGCCAGTAAGAACAACACTAATTTTAACTTTTTTTAATAAGTAAAAATGTTTATATTTGTTGTAGAATAGTGTCAACATTAACTAAAATAAATATGAAAAATTATTATTATTATTATTATTATTGACTTAAGTGACACAAATATTATATTTATATTTATTTAGTTAATGAGTGAACTCATAAATATTTTTTATTTTTTATTTATTTAAGATGGAGTTAATTAACTAATTTATATGTAATGTATATGTGCATTGTTAGGAATCCAAGTGTGAGTCTAAGTCCCACATTGACCAGTATTGAGAAAGTAGAGCACCATATAAGGATCAAGGCCCATAAACCCATTGCCTTAAGGTTTTGGGTTGAGAGTGGTGTCAATGTCTTATGTGGTTGGGCTCAGGTCTCATTGGTGTTGTTCTCCCCGGTGAAACCCCCTCTGTAAAACTTGACAAGTGGTAT
>Ga0214543_1000140_pt1 | contig 100912 bp, 40 predicted proteins | sample CNSS2metaG_FD_160094 | JGI IMG/M metagenome (GOLD analysis project Ga0214543, IMG submission 160094) | Root nodule microbial communities from cowpea collected in UCLA plant growth center, Los Angeles, California, USA - CNSS2 | ecosystem: Host-associated > Plants > Roots > Nodule | place: USA...
TATATATATATATATATAAGGCAAATTCGATGTCTCTTAAAAAATATCTTGTTCTTAGATCTCTTCACCTGGATTTACTCAAAATGTGTCATGTGTAATAATTGAAAGTATATGATGTTATTATTGTTTCTTCGTCTAGGTCTTCTCGTCGTCCACAAAAACTCTAACAACTCAACCATGTTAGGAATCCAAGTGTGATTCTAAGTCCTACATTGGCTAGAAATGAGAAAGTAGAGCACTATATAAGAATAAAGACCCATAAACCCATTGCCCTAAGGTTTTGGGTTGAGAGTGGTGTCAGTGTCTTATGTGGTTAGGCTCAGATCTCATTGGTGTTGTTCTCTCCAATGATACTCCCTCCTGTAAAACCTGACAAATGATATCAGAGCTGATGGTTAAAACCGGCTTAGACGAGTGCAGGTCCCTGTATGTCAATGTCTTATGTGGTTAGGCTTAGATCTCATTGGTGTTGTTCTCCCCAGTGATACCCCTCCTGTAAAACCTGACAAACCATCACTTTCAATTTCAGTCGGATCGAATTCAACCAAATTTTAGTCGTGGTCAACTTAATCGAATTCAACAAATTTTAGTAGGAGCCTACTCAACCAAATTAGGTCGAATTTAAAGCAGGGATGGCTAAGTCAAATTTCGAAAAATTCCGGTTAGAACAAACTTGGTCAAATTTTCAAATTCTAATAAATCAATCTGTCTCGATCTTCTGTATGAACTGATCCTTCTCAACCTTTGACTTATGTACTACTATGTGTTTCATCAATAAAATAATTTTGAGTTATTGAATAGTTGACAGAACTGTAACCGTAAATGTTAATTTTTTAAAACTAAACTATTCAATTTACTTTTTATTGTAAATATATTTTTAGAATAATATAGTTAATTTTGTTCACCTATTTTATTGTGATTTAAAATAGTGTCACATCCAATAACATTTGGAATTATCACACCTCACATGGGGTAAATCCATGTAAAAAAAAACAACAAAACATATTTTTTTCTAAAAAGTAATGAAAACATTCGGTTATATGTAAACCTAATTAAGAACCTTGTGACTGAAGTATATATATACGTGACGAGCCAAGGCAGAGTAATTATAGAAAATCACTTTAGTCATTTTCAAGTTATGGTAACATATTGAAAAGACTTTGCTACAGTGAGGCCTTGGAAAAAAATGGTGAATAACTTTTTCTTTTTCAACATATGACCTAACCACAAAGAGTGCTATCACACTGGATCTGCAAGCACAAAAGAACAAATATTCAGAAGTGCATGACAACGTTATATAACTTCACGTTCCATAAATATTTTGTTTAGCATTGAACCTAAAAAGGTTTTATAATTCTTAATCTTTTTTAGAAAAGTGATATTTGAGGTCAGTGACGAGTCTGGATTCTCTATTAATTTTTTTGGTGTTATTTTCTGCTGAGTATTAAAATACACTGTGTTGATATTTTAAATATCTATTTAATATATTTTAAAATATTAAAAATAGTGATAATAAATGTATTATGAAAACAAGGTAAAAAAATAGAAAAAAAAATCAACAGAGAATCTAAATTCGTTAGTGACCCTATAATGCATGAATGGTGAAAGATTATTTGAAGAAGAAGGTGGAAACGATGCAAGTGCCGTCGGCCCTCTCATTTCAAAGGAAAAAACATGATAATGCTTGCTAGATAATCCACTTTCACATCACTTCACCAAATTCTATAAATTTTTTAGGTATTTCAGGATATGCCAGATCACGAAATTTTCAAAACAAGAGACAAACTTTTCTCTTGTTTCATTCAACTTGAAAAAAATGGGAAACACCACCACAATAGTAAAAGAGCAATGCATACAAGTTACTTACAACTTGATCATACCAAATATTCGGGGAGCCTCATATATAACTCCAAGAGAGTTATATGATAATAAATATATTATAATTCACTTTAATTATATTGTAATAAATATATAAAATAAAATAAAAAAATAAAACATTTTAAAGTGACTCAATTTATTTAATCTACCAATTTATGGTAGATCAAATCAGGTTACAAAATTTTTGAATTATACTAACAAATTACTTAAGTTAAATTAATTCATTTTTAGTTTAATTTGTGATGAGTTAATCAGTATGATGTATTGTTATACACTTTTAAAAAAGAATATTATTCATTTCTTCTTTCCTCGTCGACCACTGTGACTCAAATGACGCAAAAAATTCAAACTAAAAAAGGTGAAGGGTCGATGGTGCATATAATTTTGGCAATCAATTATAATTTATAAATTTGACTAATTAGAAAAGTTACATATTTAACTATCAAGGTTTTTGCAATCAAGAAAATTAATTTATAAATTGGTTACTAAACATCGACTACCAAGTAGCTACCAAAAGAATTATTTTCTATATTAGTCTCTAATTAATTAATGATTTAATTATCAAGGTTTTGACTATCAAAAAAATTAGTTTATAAATTGATCACTAAACATTCGCTATCAAGGTTTTGACTACCGGAGGAATTAATTTTTAAATTAATCTCTAATTACTTAGTGACTAATTTAGCAATCAATTATAATGTTTTATTCATAATAGTGACTATTTTAGTAACTAATAATTTTTTAATTTGTAAATTAATATCTAAATTGGTCGTTGTGACTAACAATAGATGTGACAAAATGGATTAGGCCCAACAAGCCACCTTGTCAACCTGTTTTAAAAGGAACGAGTTGAATTGAAGATTTAAATCCGTCAACTTATTCTAGCTACGCCCTTCCAGCCCGTCAATTTGACAGGCCAAAATACAAGTCGGCTCGTCCGTTGACACATTTTTAAAAAGTAAAATTAAAGAAAAAATTAATTTTTTATATTATATTTTTTAAAAGTGTAAATATATAATAGTATTGTAATTTAAATCATTAATACCTATAAATTAAGTTTTAATTTTTAATATAATAAAATAATTTAACATGTAAATTTAATAAATATTTTGATTTATCTAATTAAAAATATTAACCGATGAATTAAAAGGTTAAAAAATATTTTATTTAATTAAATATGTTTTTAATATTAATTATATATATATATATATAAACAAATTTATATGTATATACTTTCTCCTTAAATTTTTCATAAAATATACTTATTTTCTTTATGTTTAATTAGTGAAAGCGCATATGTACTTATTTTTTATGATGATAATTGAGGTTACTCTAAGATGAACCCAAATAGAAATTTTAAATTTATCATACATAATAATAACAATCCAAAACAAAAGAACAATGTAAAAAACTTTGAAGATATTTTCTGCACTTTGGTCTTCCCTTTTAAATCCATAGTTCAAATATTAATGCTAGTATCAACATGGCTGGCACATGAAGCCCTCTTATGCAACGCAGCGTTTCACCTGACCCTGCCATGCACACAAAATGAAGAAGATAACTTCTGCATTCTTTTACTCACTCAACCAATTTCATTATTAGAATTTATTAAAAAAAATAAAAAAATTAATTATAAATGATCATTTTTTCACAATAAAAGAAAATATATTCTGACAGAACCTGCAGTCGGAGAAGTGGGAGGAGAGGCACTAGTCCCTGATTTTTCCGGCGGTGGCTGAGTTTCGTTAGGTGATGAGTCAAACCCTAGATGAAATCCCTCACAATCCCCTCCTAAAGTGCCTGCATTATACATATTTAATTTACTTTCATTAAAATATTTTTGAACAATTATTTTCGTTAATGTGAATTGTTTAGAATTAATATATCAGTCCAATTTTCATATTAAATAACATAAAAAGTAAACAGAGAGCTAAATAGTTCCTAAAATTTTTCATAAAATTCAAATATGTTATTGTTTCAAATTTTGATACAATTTAAACTATAAATTTTAAAAACAAGTAAATATAATCTTTCACACTTAAATGTATTATTTTTTTTGTAAGTATTACGATATTTTAGACTAATGTTTTAGTTGATTATATTATTTTACATATTTCATTTCAAATATCACTTTAGAACATCGTAAATAAAATTAAAATTGGTGGATTAAGAAGACTACGTCCATTTATTTTAAATTTCGGAATATACAGAAATAGAGATAAATTCTAATTTTGTAACCAGTAAAAAAACTGGATTCCAAATCTAATAACTAGAAACATTTGGATTAAATGTAGTATTTAGATAGGTGTGATTTAGGTTTAGTTGGTGTTAATCAATTGAATTAAAGAACCAAATTCTAAGGTCATGAATTGGAATAAAAATTCACCCTTTATTAACCCAAATCAAATGAAGATAGATAGGTTACACAAACAGAACAAAGTCACCTTCTTTTTGAACATGTTGAAACAAGTATGAAAGAGCAATAGAAGGAAAAACTAAGCAAAATGAGATAAGAGAAAAGCAATTTACACTTCTTAATGCAAATCAGCTTTGGATCGTCGAGTAGATTGGCTGAGCCTTCATTGCACTTACACCTAAAATCAGAGCCATTACTCTCACAAGTTCCATCCCCACACAAATTCAACAAACAAGCTGCATACAAATCAAAGTGTGCATGTCTTATTTCACATTTTGTTCTGCAAAACGTTAAACAAGAGAGGCACTTAATGAATTTAACAAAACTATTCTATGAGCTTACGATCATTCACTGTTGTAGGTGGAGAAGAAGGGAGTGACGAAGAACCATTGCCACAGTTTAAATCAACAGTACCTGCACCTTTCATCTCAGCAAATATACCCTTTTGTTCGAATCATGAATGGAATCAAATTTCAATTTTCTTGCATATGCTATGTGATAAAGTCACTTCCTTTGAATTGGTTTCATGGATTAGTTTCATGCAAGAACCATTAAAAAATAGACTTTATGTCTAATTCAATTTCACAAAATAGAGTATATAAGTGAACGTAAATCTCATCTTACATAGATTTTGTAAGATTAAGTTAGACTTAAAATTAATTTTTTAAAGTTAACATCAAAGTGAGAATAATTAAAATGATGCATGACTCACAATTGGGAAGAGCACATGGTGGTAATTGGAAAGAACCAATGTTAGGCTTCTTCCAACCAGAATCACAATCGCATCTGAAACCGAGTAAATCGGAGGAAGAAAGGTGACATGTTCCTTTCCCACAATATACTAAATCGCATACATTAAAAATATCTGCACAAACATAAACATCACATGAACAAAATAGATTCATAATAAAAATTAATAGAATTAATGGTAAAATTGGAAGAGCAGAGAAGGGATTAAGTATATACTTAATCTTAGGTTGGATATTAACTGTGTGGAAGTAGCAGAGACTTCACATGTGAAGAAGAGGGGATACAAAGAAAGAAGAGCCAAACTTGTCCATATGAATATTCCCATTGGGAAGAGAAGAGGGAAATTAGTATTAAGCCTTGTGAAATCTTCTTCTTCTTCTTTGGGTTTCTATTATTTGTCTCAAGCTATTTAATAACCATAGTTGAGTGAAAGTTTTTGTAATTAAAAAATATAGCCCACGCAAATTCTATATTTCAAACAATTTTTGGTAAACATAGTTAAAAATATAGAAATATTTATATTTTGGATTATGACTATTTTTCTCACAATCTTTTAATTAACGGTGAAATATACATGTATAATATATTTCTATTTAAATTATTTTTAAATTTTTTATGTGTAATCCTCTGTGTGTGTATAAACTTGTAAGTTTTTCTCAATCTTTACTCTCGTATTTATTAAAAAAAAAGGAAGGGTATTAAAAATTTCTATCACCGAAAACAAAAACTGCCATTAATTTTTTCTAATATACATAATTTCATGATGAATCAAGAAAATTTCACTTTTTATGATGGTATGAGTGAACAAGACAAAATCATAAGCCTCTGTCACTTTGATTTTCTCACTGAAGAAGGAAGAACGTGTTGAGATTGCCGTTACATGGCGACATAATCAAGTAATTCAATGCCTCGTCACAAAGAAAAGACAAACACCATTGAAGGCATCTAAAATTTTCTTGACGGAATGTTTGATACAGATATCATCACAAAACGAAAGCACAACAACATAAGATGCAAAACTGATGTACATTCTAAATTACATTCTAAACTGACAAACTGGTGTATATTAAAGCATAAGAGCAGCTTTGAAATCATGTCAGACTAAATTACATCAAAATTCAATGATCACAGATACAAATTAACAGTTGAAGATCCCTCCAATACCATAAAACTACAATGAATTTCGTCAGCAAACGAATCAAACATCAACAAACAACACATACAAACCACCCACCCGTAGGAAAAAAAGAAAAACAACACTACCGTGGTTGATGTTTTTCCCAGTCTCTATGCTGATCCAAACTCGGTAAACCACTTCTCATGGCGTTCAATGTCGGCCTGAGAAACACTTCGTTGGACCTTTACCAAAGCTTCTTCAAAGTCACACATGGCAACAGGGTCCTTTGAAATCTCATCCTTGGACATGTTCTTGATTTCATCACGAGTCTTTCCTGCTATCTTTCGCCTCATACCATTCAAGGAGGCGTCACGACACACATTAGTCAAATCATCTCCACTGTATCCCTCTGTCCGCCGAGCCACTTCATCTATATTCACATCAGCCGCCACCTGGTGAAAGTGGAATACCAGTACCATCATCAGCAATAACAGTAATAATAATCCAATCATGATTCTGCTACCCTTTATTACATAAACTGTTTTTAGAGTAAGTTTCTTGCCCTTTCAGATCACAACACAATTTTATTGACTTCACAAATGCTCAAATTGAATAAAGCTCAAGTCAACATAATTGATTGATTCATAGTATAAATCAATTATAGCTCCACACAACAAAAATTATAAGGTGAAAATCATATATGGCCAACACAGAAATTAACATCACAACTTGCCTCAACAGTCTTCAAATTTATCCGGATCAGCTCTTTACGACTCTCGAAATTTGGAAGAGGAATATATATACGTTTTTCCAGCCTTCTCCTGTGTTGCATTAAAAGCACCAAATTGAATCAGAAAGCGTAGAGAAAAGAGATTTTGTCTTATAACATACATAACTAATCGTACATTTTTATAACTTACAGCTTAAATAGTAAAGAATACTATGCAGAAAAAAAAAATGTAAACCTTAATGCCTCATCTATATCCCATGGGAAGTTAGTTGCGGCCAAAACCATTACTATTTTACGGCTACCATCTTCATTTGTGGCACTATTGCTTACACCATCAACCTGAACAAGAAGTTCAGATTTCACCCTTCTAGATGATTCATGCTCCCCAGATGCCCTGACAAAGTAAATGTGAATTCAATCAGAACTCAATATAACTTCCATAATCAATCCAAAATAAAAGTGAAGCTAACACAGCCTACGAATGTGTACAAGTAATGTAAGCAAAGGATTGAATGAAATTTCATTTTGGGGAACCATAAAAAGTTTGAAAGACTACTGCATAAAATGGATGTCTTAAAGAACAGGATAGCCTCACCCCCTTGCATTGCATAGAGAATCAATTTCATCAATAAATATTGTGCTTGGTGCATATGCTCTTGCAAGATCAAACAAACACCGCACCATGCGTTCACTCTCACCACGCCATTTTGAAGCCAAAGTTGCAGAAGATACATTAAAGAAAGTGGTCCCACATTCAGTAGCAACTGCTTTAGCAAGAAGTGTCTTCCCGGTTCCTGGAGGTCCAAACATGAGAACACCTTTCCATGGCCTCCTGATTCCCTGAAAGAACAAAAATAATGAGCACCAAACTTCAATATTCCCCAAGACATTTAATTCACAGAGATTCAAATGTGCGGATATTATGAGATTTCTTATAGAATAGGCCTAATCAACCAAACAAATTTCTAATTAAAATTTCAAAAAGTCATACGCATGTAACCAGAGAAGCATGAACTTATTTTGCAACAATAAGTCCATAAACAAGGCTTAGTTGGAAACCAAATTGTATGCAAAAGCAGGTTATCATAATGCCAAACCAAATATCTAAAATAACCACCGTGATAACAATTGGAGTATCATGTACAAACCACAATTCCAAATTATTAGTTTTAAAATAAACTATGATTATTAAATATAACTGGATTGTAGCATTAAGTAAGCCAGCTTTTTACAAGAATTCAGATAGAAATTTAATCAAAATTACCTGGAAATATTCAGGCATCCACAAGGGAAGCACAACAGCTTCTTCTAGAAGTCTTTTTGCTTCAGTAAGTCCTGCAACATCATCCCATCTAACTCCAGGAGAGGTTTCTAACACATCCCTTTCAAGCATTGCAGCCAATTCAGGATCGGGACCTTCATATTGACCCTTCTTTGACTTACCATCTTCAGAATCACCATTTTGTCCATTCTATTAGCAAATGCAAGGACAAAACCACATATCTAAGAAGTTAGACGTTTTTCAAACTATCCAGACTCAGGGATGCAATATGTAAAGGGCAAATTGATAATCCGAGAAACTACACAACATGAAGAAGAAACACTTCACCGTGGATCTAATACAATATTAACACCTGGATGCATTAGGCTAAGGGTGAGTTGGCATGCCTCAACTTGAGCCTCAGTGAGTCAAATATGTTTTTCTCATTGGCTAGACGTTTGGTATTGTTTAGAACATGTTTCCAAGCTTTAGACACTAGTCTCATTGAAGTTTTTAGAATCAGCTTTTGCACAACACTAAGGACATCTCCAATAGAAGCACAACACATGAGTTGCTTCATACATTAAAACGTAATTTGTGATCCGACTCTGTCCCATCATCACAAAGCAACTCACACTCACTACGCTCCAGTGGAAAAAACTCTAAAGAACTTCAAACAACTCACAATTTTATATATTTTTTTGATGTATACTTCATTACTGAAAATAATATTGATTGTTCCATTGAGTAAAATAATTTGTATTATTAAGGTTGAGTTACTTGGAGTTGCTTAGAGAAGCAACTAGAAAATTTATCAAGTATCTTCGGAATACCATGTGATGTGAGACCACTCCAATGGAAGAGTTGCTTTTAGTAACCCAAAACAACCCCTAAGCACCTTCCACTAGAGGAGCTCTAACTTTAGTCATGTTATTTCTTCCACTAATATTGGTTACACTCTAGTCTATTTGGTGACAACATATCCAAAATAGACTTCGAGTGCAAGTTTCCAAAACAGCATTACAAGTTGAAACCAGTTTTCTAAAAAGTGTAATCCAAACCAAAAAACACTGCACTATAAACTCACATTTACTTACAATCAATTCTAGATTACAGAAAAAGTTAAAGATAATCCAAACACAAAGTATGTCACTACATAACCAGTTTAAACGAGAATCGATTTCACAAAAATCATGTTCATTCAATGTCAAAGTTGCAACCACTCCTCCAAACACACCCTATCAATGCTAAGAACAACCTATTCAATAATTAAGGCGTCATAAGATTAAGCAAATAAACCAACAAAATACGGTTGAGTCCACCAACCAAATTAAAAAACTATCCTTAGAAACGACTTCTCCAACCAACAACATACAGTGAATGTTGTCCAACAAACTGCCTCATCAAAGTTGAAACTTACAGTTACAGCTGCAGTATCCGTCTTGGTAGACTTTCCAGAAACATTGCCTTTCTTTCCTGCAGCAGATGCTCGTGTCCCCGAGTTAACCCTACTAGTAGCACCCCCACCTTTAGCACCACCACGCCCAGTTGCAGCACTTCTAGCAGTAGCACCTCGAGCCCAGGCCCCATCTTGGGGGGATTTGCGGGTACCAACTTGACCCGCCCTGGCGGGTCTCCTACTGGTATCCCTACTGGGTGGGCGCCATACATCAGGATCATCAAACGGAGCAGGACCGCTTGATGAAGTGGGGTACTCATCCAACGGCTGGAAAACAAAAGACGAGGACTTGGCAGCAATGGGAGGCGAAACGGCGCGTCTCCCAATTGGGTTTTCTTTGAAAGCCCTTCTCTCCGCATCCAACTGTTTCACAACCTCGGTTTCTTCCGAAAGCGCTTTCTTCACATTCATCCATTTTGCGCGAATCAAAGGGTCCTCGACGGTGCTTAGGTGTCTGAAAGAATTCACGAAAGGAACGAATCAGTGAAAGGGACAGAAATTGCACGAAATTGAGAAGAGAAAGAGAGAGAAAAAAAGAGTACTTGTTGATCTGAGCAAGGGCACCGTCGAAGAAGATGATGGAGGTGTCGTAGAGTCCTTCCACGGCGTAGTCTCTGGCTAACTTGAGGTGCTCTTGCAACCCTCCCAAGGAACCTCCAACCATTATCTTCTTCTTCTTCTTCTGATTCTCTGCTTCTGGTTCTGTTCCTAACAGTGACACTTCCTCCTTGGAACGAAACGAAACGAAACGAGATGGTGTTCTTAGATGGGCTTTGAAGTTTTGAATTTGAGTCCAGTGAGATGGGGCCACCAGCCCACAACCACTTTTCTTTTCGTAAATTATGAAGTGGCCCAGTTTCTCCTAACTATTCCTTTTTACACTTCTATTTCTTCTTTATCTATTCTGTTGAAAATAAAATGTCAACGTAACGTTATTGTTTTTGCCTTTTCATTTTGAAAATCTAACTCTTTATAGTCCTTTTATTCTCTTCTTCTCCCTTTTTATTTGAATTCTTTGAGTGGAGTTTCGTGTAATCATGTCAAGTCATTCCATTCAAAATTCAGCACCCTAGATATTCTTATTTTTAATATTTTTTTTTCACATAATATTTACAACACCGTATAAATATAAATATAAATAAATTTTATCTTATAAGTCGATTTTACTTTTAAAAATTTATCTTTGTTAAAAATCTCACATCGACTAGAGGTAAGGCCAATTCATAATATATAAGTGAGTGCAATCTTCACTTCACAAGTCGGTTTTGTAAAATTGGATTAGGCTTAAAGCTCACTTCTAACATGATATCAGAGTCAAGTTAAAATCTAACCCAATGAACGTTATTCAACATTCTGTTTCACCCGTAAAAAAATGGTGTGTTTATCTTATTAACCAATGGAATCAAATTCATTCAACTTGCATTTAAGGTTGACTAGATTTGTAAAGTCCATAACAAGTCACGTATGTTAATGAAGGTCTGTGATCTGTCCGAATAGCAGTATAAACAGCAAGATGCATGTAAATTTGGATCGACAACATTATATACAACATTAATGCGTAAATAAAATACTAATATTTCACAGGAAACTGTTTTAAAAAATATACAACTTCATTTTATTTATTTTTTTCATCCAATAATATAGATAGAAGTTGAAAGTAGAAGTTACCCAATCGTTGATATGGCACTGTTTATGATAAAATATTTTGACGATGAGTTGTATGAAAAGTAAACGTAGAATCAAACGCTTTTGTTTTTGATCTGAACGTTTTTTTTTTAATAAGTTGATCTAAACATTGGAGTATTATTATTTGAATAAAGTAAAGTTGGGCCACCGTTGTAAAAGCCATTAATGGGGTGGAGTAATACTGATACCAATGACATTCAAAAAATTTAAAAAAAAAGGAACAAGAAAGTAGGTTTCAGTGAGGGAGGTTCAATCCATACAAGTCATTTTTTTTTAACTAGGTACAATAAATAATTTAATATTTATTTTTTCATTGGAAAGAAAGTTTAAGTTTATTTCATTCACACAAAATTGGTATATGATGAATATTTATCCTCATTTATAACCTATGAAGTAATCTTATCTCTATTATCTCTAAACTGAACTTAAATGATAGTGTGTGATGCTTAAAAAAATTAGGAATTTAGTTTTTATATTTAAATTTTTAAATTTTTTTAATGTTTGTATTTGTATTATCACTATTTAAAAATGTTATGTATCAAAATTTAAGTCTGTCACATGTCAAAATTATGTCATCTTCTATCTTATAACTCCTATAATTTTGACATGTTACATATGATTCAAATTTTAGGGTTAAATATGTTTTTGATCCCTTAATTTTCAGTGAATTTTGAAATTAGTCCATTTTGAAACTTTGGACTAATTTAGTCTTTCATCTTTCGAAATACGTGGATTCAGCCATTTTAATCAAATTTTGTTAGATTTATTTGATGTTTCGTATGTATCTCAGGATTGTAGTTGAGTTGTGTATATTGTTTGACACATTTTTGCTTCAATGTTAAGTCAAATACTATTATGAAACGTGCTTAATATGTCAAATAAACTTAATAAAATTTGATTAAAATGACTAAATCGACGTATTTCGAGAGATGAAAGACTAAATTGGTTCAAAGTTTCAAAATAGACTAATTCCAAAATTCACCAAAAGTTAAAGGATAATAACATATTTAATCCTAGATTTTAACACATGATAAATCTAAATTTTTATATAAGACACTTTCAAACTAACACTCATTTAACCGAAAGTAAGTATCACATTAATTTTTTTCAATTAATTTAAAATTTATATACAAAAACTAAATTGAGTAAAAAAAATATACTAAAAACAAAAGGAATCAAAAGGGTGCCATTTTTTTTTAGAAAAAATTGTGCAATAATAAGGAAAGAAAGAAGAATGTGTTTGGTTAGAGAGTTCCAAATGTGGTGTCAGAGTTGGCCTGTTATGACCCAATCTTGAATGTGAATAGTCCCAATCTAGTTGAAAGGGGCAGCTCATCCATTTATTTCAATTTAACTTCTGAGTCTGTGTTTTTTAAATTATTTCACCAGCTGGAAAAAAAAGTTACGTTGAAAGTGAAATACTAAATAATTATTTGTACTTTTTTAGTGTTCATTGTGATTTTGTACAATTGCATTAACTATAAAAAAATTTTTATATATATATATATATATATATATATTTATATATATTGAATTGTTGCTAACGACAAACAAAAGTAGGAAAACCATGATGTTAAAAAATGTGGGTGGTTCATGCGCGGGTAATTTTTTTCAAATTTAACGAAGTGGTTAATTTTTTTAATAGATTGAGCATCGATGATGATAGTAGTTATCACTTAAACGCAAAATCATAAATTATATGGTAATTTAATTTAGAGAAATCATAATTAAATATGTAAAATCTTTAATGTTTAAAAAGAAATCTATACATTAAAAATCATTCTTACCTCCGTAAAGTTATAATTATTCACATAATGTATACGTACGAGTTTTTAAGTGACAAAGTTTTGAGAAATCATACTTCTATTGAAAGACACAGTAATACAAATTGATTTTATAATTCGAATGATACAAAATCAATTACCGCTTATGTGTTAAAAAATAGACATATAAGAACGAAACATAAATTTATCAGAAATTTAATTATTACATACAGGCTTGTGTTTTTGTCTTTGTGAAAATTAAAATTACTTTCTTTTTGAATTTTTAATTTAATTTAGTTCAATAATTTTTATAAATACATAAATTTAGTTATTTTAATCATATTTTTATAATTTTATGTAATGTTTTAAATATGTTTTATGATAGTTTTTAGTTAATATTAAAACAAAAATATGTAAAATAGTGTAAAAAACTCAAATGTTGTCATGAAACGCTTATAAAACATCAAATAAACTCAAAACAATTGTTAAAATGCAAATACGCGCACTTATAAAGTTAGAAGACTAAATTAAGACAAAATTTCGATAAGGAACTAACTTTAATTTATGAAAGTTAAGGAATATATATATATATATATATATATATATATATATATATATATATATATATATATTATGTTAGAAAGAAGAAGCATTATAGATATACTTTTACAAGGTTAGCATTGTCAACAAATGCTTATCAAGTTACATTATAATAATGGACATGTATATCCAAATAAATGGCAATTCCATAGAATGAAATTTAAAGAATAACAACAAAGTTTTGGTTAAATAAAAGTTTCACTAAAGCATATTCATTAATGTGAATAAATATTGTGTCTCATTATTACGACAATCTATATTATACATTATAGGAATAATAAGGTTGAGGTGTGTATATTATCGTATTTAATGTTTAAAATATCTCTTAATGATCCAATGACATATCTGAATTAGACTAATTGGGTGTATTTTGTCGCTTACTATTAAACCATTTTTGTTGTTTTCATATTTAATGTCTTCAGAAGAACACTCAATAACTTCACATAAGAGAGTAAGTTGGACATTTCATATCAACTATAAATATGGACAAATTATAATATATAGGTAGATGCAATTATATATGAATGACAACAAGACAAAGGGAATGTGAGTTTGATAATTTCATCCATATTCTCATTCTCAAAGTTAAAATTCATGCACATTTCAGAGTCGGATATTGTTCCACCATTCTAAAACTGCCATATTAAAACTGTCATATTTATTTCAATATTTATAGTGATACTCGTACACACTCGTTTACTTTTTTCAAATAATTTAAAACTAATAAGAGTATAAAAAAATTTGAATAAATATTAAATAATTAAAAGAGCTAAAATGATTAAATATGTACTTTAAAAATAATAAGTCACATAATTAAGAAAAAATATAATTTCTTTTAGATTGTCTAATAAATTAAATATGTTTTAATTAATATTTTTAAACTAAAACAAATACGAGGACATAGATGGAACGAATATGTGTATAACCATCAAACTCTCACACTCAATTAAAAAAAAATTGTTATACCTATATCCAATTAATTTCATGAAGTGGAGTTGTGGTATTGGCACTACTAAAAATTCTTATATTATGTGAGATTTTTTTTGCAAATTTGTTAAAACAAATTACAAGAAAATACCTTTTTTTGCTATTTTTTATAAGAATCTTAATTAATAAGTAATTCTTTTGTGGGTAATTATTTTCTATAAAATTATAAAATTCATATGTAGTTCATACAAAATTTGTTGTGAGAAGTATTTTATACAAAATATTTTGCAAAAAAATTGGTAGCAATTTTCTACAATTTTTTTTATAACAAAATTTATAAGTATTATCAACGAAAAAAATTTCAAAACAAAATTGACATAAAATATGACTTTTTTTTAGTAGTGTGAGGTAATTTAAATTTCACAATCATAATAATTAGTTAAGAACGTGACACTTCTTAATATTTATTATAAGTCACTATGCGTAATAAATTCACTGAAAAATGTTTTCAATTAATTAACAATGATTTTAAAATTAACTGTATAAGTAATTTTTTTTAACGTCCAAGGGTAAAAGAAACATATAAATATGTTTGTTAATATTAATCGACTAAACTCAAAGTTTGACTTGAAGCAGAATTTATTTCTATTATAACATTTTATTTGATTTAAAGGAAAACAAAAGTAAACAAATTAGTGTGGTAGCCTTAAGAGAATCGACAAGGAAAAAACGACCTCAACTAAAAGTGAAAAAAGCAATACTTAAAAGTCAGAAAATTTAACTATGAAATATAAGAACTAAGTTAAAGTAATAAGGAGTTAGATTAATGAAGTAATTTCTTTGGTAATATTTTATTATTAATTTAAAAAGATGGTTATGGGGTTAATTATTTTTTACCGACTTCTATTATTATTTTTTATCTCCAATTCAAAAAAGAAAATTGGATGGAAGTGATTTTTGTATATATACCACAACATATATTAATTTATTTCTCCTAACATCAAAGTATGCATTGTTTTTACTTGAATAATGGTGAATAAGACGAGTGATGATTTCTCCACTTATTCCTTTCCTTCTTTGTCCTCTTTGTTCTATACTTTGTTCTTTTAATTTTCTAGTACGAACAAAATTCCAAATATAGTTCTAATTTCAATTATTATTACGAAGTTTCCCTCTCGACCAATGCATTCAAAGTACCAATCCATGCAACTGCTGAGTTTCAATTATGTTTGTTTTTTCTCTCTTCAAAGCTCTCAGACAATGACCATCATCGTGCATGTGTTCTTTATGGCTTTTTCTTTCCACAATTTTATACTCTGAGTTAAATTAAATATATTTTTGGTTTCTCAACTTTCAGTAAAAATTGGAATTAGTCTTTTTTCGAAATTTGGACCCAATTCAGTCCTCTAATTTTGGAAATGTGTGAATTTAGTTCTTTTAACCAAATTTTGTTAAGTTTATTTGACATTTTGAACACATTTTTTAGCCAACATTCAACTAACGTTGAGGTGAAATTGTGTCAAATGGTGTAAACAACTCAAATGTTATCATGAAATACGTTTGAAACGTCACATAAACTTGACAAAATTGGGTTAAAAGGACTAAATTTACGTACTTCTAAAGTTGAGAGACTAAATTGAATCAAAGTTTCGAAGAAAGACTAATTCCAGTTTTTACTAAAAGTTAAGGAACCAAAAACATGAAACGCGTTTGAAACGTGAAATAAAGTTAACAAAATTGAGTTAAAAAGAATAAATTCATGTACTTCTAAAGTTAAGGACTAAATTTGATCAAAGTTTCGAAGATAGACTAATTTCAATTTTTAGTTAAGAAACCAAAAACATGAAACGCGTTTGAAACGTCAAATAAAGTTAACAAAATTGAATTAAAAGGACTAAATTCACGTACTTCTAAAGTTGAGGATTAAATTAGATCAAAGTTTCGAAGAAGGACTCATTCCAATTTTTAGTTAAGGAACAAAAAACATAAAACACTTTTGAAACGTCAAATAAACTTAACAAAATTAAGTTAAAAAGATTAAATTCACGTACTTCTAAAGTTGAAGGACTAAATTTAATCAAAGTTTCGAAGATTAACTAATTCTAATTTTTACTAAAAGCTAAGGAAACAAAAAACATATTTCACCCTTATATTTTCATGGTTAAACTTTTTGTTGGTTAAGTTGATGGAAACCAAACACGTATTATAGTTTCCATGTTCAGATTCAGAAATTTCCTTCACCATGTTAGTAACGTTGAAGCCACAAGAAAAATTGTTTATGTATTCAAAATTTAAACAAAGTTAGGTTGGACTTCACTTTTTAAATTTTTTTAGGTTATTTCTCATCGCCATCTTCGTGTGACCTAAAGAACCAATAAGGGTTCACTTTTGACAAGTCAACAAAGAAATTTAAACCTCATCAAAGGGATCTTGAATTTGTCTCCAATGGGAGGGTCCACTGGGTACCATCATGTGATGCATGGTGAACACTTATCAATAAAACATATTTACAAATAATAATTAACGTTAACCTTAACAACTAATCCATCAACTCCATTTTTTAACCTACGACTATACTATATTGTATTAACCCTATAAACCCAAGTCAAAAATATGTGAAAAAAAAATCGTATATCTTGGAAATAGACCATACATGTTATTGTTTAATTAATGCATTTAAAAGTAAAAATAAATAAATAAATAAATTCTACCTATAACCCATAATTAAAGGAATTCTTTCCATTAATTTTAAGAAAAAACAAGAAGTTAATGAGGTTGGAAAAATGTGGATCCATATGTTGACTTATGCACACGTTTATTTTAATTAGTGATGCAAGTTTTCTATGTATGATTAAATATACGACCAATAAGAGAAAATTTAAAGAATTGGACAATGATATTTGAGAAATACTAGATTAAAGGGTTAAATAAGTTTTTTGTCCCTCAAATTTTAGAATTTTAGTGAATTTTGGAATTAGTTTCTCTTTGGAACTTTATATCAATTTAGTCTTTCATATTTAGAAATGCGTGGATTTATTGATTCTTACCAAATTTTGTTAACTTTATTTGACATTTTAAACGCATTTTATGATATAATATTTGAATTAACATTGAAGCAAAAATGTGTCAAACGGTGTAAATAATTCAAATACTATCATAAAATACGCTTGAAACGTCAAATAAACTTAACAAAAATTGATTAAATGGACTAAATTTACGCATTCTTAAAGATGAATGACTAAACTGGTCAAAATTTAAAAAAAAAAAAAAACTAATTTTAAATTTCACTGAAATTTGAGAGAAAAAAATATATTTAACTCTAAATTAAACTATTAATCTCAAATATATAGAATATATTGAAATGGATGAGTTGGGACTTAGGACTTACATATTAAGGGTAGTTTCACTTAATTTGTGGGGCAGAGAGGAGCCACATGCCCCTCACATATGCATATGTGTGTCCCAAAGCTGCTAAGTCACATGCTTAACATATTAAATTGCCATTGTTTTGTTTAATTTTATTTTGCATATGCTTCAAAAAAATTCAAAACATTCCAAAGTTTTTAATTACCTTGTCTAGCTGTTACACTCTTAACATGGTTTCTTTTTCTTTGTCAGAATCTCACTCTGTTTATGACCAGAAATTTGAATTTGGATTTGCACAATTGGTACTTGAGCCACACAACCTTCATAATTCTGCACCAACATTTGAATTCATGTTACACAAAAATAAAATAGGTTTATTCAATCAATTTCAAACACTTTTAAAAATAAATTACGTGTATCGTCTTTAGAATGAAAGTTTTTTTAATATATTAAAATAAAAGTCACACATGTAATGGTATATATATATATATATATATATATATATATATATATATATATATATATATATATATATATATATATATGCATATCACTGTACTAACTAGGTCAATGTATCGAAAGAATTTATGTTTAATTAAATTTCAAATTCTATTGATGTTTTTTTGTTTATTAAATATTCAAAATATTTTATTTTTATTTGAGTTATGTCGTTTGATTTTTTATTATTCAGATATATAACATTTTTGTCTCATTGATCTCTACATATTGGTTATATATATAGGTAAATGTGAGTTTCTGTAATTAATGTGATAATAATATTGTAATTAAGATAAAATGATGAGTGACTTTTATTGTTTTTATTTAAAATATGTTAAATAACATGTCCTTGATGACTTTTATGATATCTATAACAATAAAGAACTTTTTTTATCATTACATTGATGACTTCTTAATATCTAATACGTTTTTAATAAAATTAATAAAAATCACTCATCATTCCATATTACTCACTATATTATTTTATATTAATTTTATAATGTTACATTTTTTTAAGAATTAGAAATAAATATATAAAATATTAAATTAAAATAACTCAAAATACAGATAAACTAAATAGAAGATAATAAATTAAAAGAAATTATAAAAATTTTGAATACTGAGACCTAATATTTGACTTCACGAATAATTAAAAAAGGAATTTATAACAAATTTGAGCGTTTATAGAGTTATATATATATATATATATATATATATATATATATATATATATATATATATATTTAAAAATATTTACTTACATATATGACATTAGGTAGTTTTCAATTTTAATGTATTTATAAAGTTCAATTCAATTTTAAATGGGTCATTCCTAGAAAGTTGATTGAATCCATTTTTAACGTGTCATACTTTAAAAATATTAATCTTCCTACGATTTTTTTTAAAGTAAAGGTAAACGAATATTTTTTTTTTTTTCAAGCCATCTAAATACGCTACAAACAACTTTTAGTTGTTGAATTCTAATTTAAAGTTAGATGTATATTTTAATATGAATTGTTGATCGGAAAATTATCTTAGTATGAATTATTTAATTAAACTAATTTAAAGTTAGATCCCATTTTTTAAATATTTTAATTAAATAAAACATATTTTGATTCTAAAGTGTTTTCTTTGAGTCCATATTCTCTATTATTTTTTTTTGTGTCCTGCTAAACATTAAAAATACATTGTGTTAATATTTTAAATCTTTTTTAATATATTTTAAAACGTCAAAATAATGGTAATCAGTGTATTATGGAAATACAGTAGATAAACAACAAAAAAACCTAGTAGAGAATCCAAATTCGTTTTGGTTTTAGCATTTTAACAAAACACGGACACATTTTTAATGTTAACATTAACTATTACAATACATTTACATATACTTAAAAATATACAACAAATAAAACATAACTAAAGTAAAATCCAAAAATAAATAAAACAATGACACTAAATGAGTAATATATAAACAATATGAAACAACTAAGATCTTGAAATCTTTTTGCTGAATCTTTTTTTTTTTCAATATTTGTCAAAACATTAACTCTTTTCAACAATGTACCCTACCTAAAATCACATTAAATATGACTATAGTGAAATTAAATTAGCACACACACACATAAAAAAAAAAGGACCACCATAGCTATATACATTGGTGCAAATTAATGTTAGAAGAAGACAAGTGTCTCTACCTAACTTGAGTTGTCTTGAAAAAGAATGGAGATAAAAGTATGACCAACATTTAAAATAGATATAAGTTTGGATCAAAGAATGACCAATGAGTAACAATAAATAAATGAAAAAGAATATTAAAACCTGCAGTCATGGATTAGATTAATGTTCATCTACACACAAGTCCAATATTTTATTTTAAATATTAAATTATATATGTAAGGTATGAGGTGTAATGTAAAATGCTTAAATATTTATTTATTTATTTATTAAATCTCATTCCCATACTTTAAAATATCATTAAACCACTTTAAAAATAATCAATGACATTTAATAAATTAAATTTAATACCTTGCTCCTAAACTTGAAATGATATGGGTTTTATTAAGTTGTTATAGCTGTTAACTTTTGAATCAATAACTGCAACTTCTTAATTGTTGTTTCTTTTAAACTAAAAAAACTAAAGCCATAAATATTGTAGGTTCAAAGTTCACACATCACTAGAAAAACACCCTACAAAAATCCACATGCCACTGTTATATGTTAATACAGTTTCAACTTTTAAGGAACCCACTCTCCAACCAATTTGACAAAGTTAATTCTTAACCTAAATCTCTCAATTACCAAACTACCCTTTCAACTAATTCAAACATCAGTGTCTGCAACAGTCAAGAGTTGTTACAAAAAGGGTATGACAGTAATTTCAACATACACGACCAGATCTCAGAGGAAGCTATGTTACCTTAAATCTAAGATTACTGTTATTATAAACATAAACAGTAAATAAGATTTTGTAGAAGTCATATAAAATATATAAAAAAAGTATTTTTATATATGAAATGCTTGTATATAAAAAGATGATTTTTTTAAGAATTTATTTACGTGAAATTTTGGGATACCAGTTTAAAACATGTACTCTTGCTATAAATAAAACAAAAAAAACAAAAGACATTCACTCACTTGTGATGAACTGGCTTTCACTTTTGAGTCAAAAGTCAACAATGAAATGGCACTGAGCCACATATATTATATTATTATTTCTTCAGAAACAATCTTTATCATCATTAATAAATTTTTAACCTTTCCCTTTTTTCCAGCATAGTTTCACCAAGATTTTAAACAACCTCATCCCGCTCAGTCTCTTCCTTTGTCCCAAGCTCCTCCCAAGAAAGGCTTTGGAGCCCTTTCTCTCTTTCTCTCTCTCTGTCTGTGAGCTCCTCTCTCTCTCTCTCTCTCTTCAATGGAGGTGGTGGAGCTTGCAAGATAGACCAGGTCATTCTTCTTGCATTGGTACTGAAACAGAACATAAATGTTTTACCTTTTTGTCTTGTCTTTTTACAATGTCACGTCTTTGATGATACCCGAGTCTGTTGTGTTGGTGATGTTGCTTCTGGGTTTCTGTTCATCCTTGTGTTGGGTTTGCAAGAGAAGGAGTTAAAACAGAATGTACTAATACAAAGATTGAGTTTTTATTGTTTTTCTGTGGAGAATAGAGGGTGCATTTGTATGATTTTCAAAAGGGGATTTCCCAAGTGAACTAAAAGGAAACACTACACATTTTGATTGAAGATTGGTTTGGTTGGTGCTTAAACTCTTGAACTTTTTGAAGTTTTGGAATGTTGATTTACATGGACAAAGACAGTTTTTTTTTTGGTAATATCCACTCGCAAAGAATATTTCTTTCCCTTTTCCATACCATTTTACTGACAAATTGCTGTTGGGGTTCTTTTTATTCCCTCCTAGCTGTTCAAAACTCTGATGTCCACTACACATGTATTTGCTTCAACTTGCATATCTTTCTTTCTTAAGCAATTGTATCTTTGAGTGGATATGCAGTAAGCATTTTTATTTTTCAAAATTTCTTTGGTGACAAGATCGTTCTGTTGGCCACTCTAAGAAACTTCAATTGAAGTTTCCCTGCACAAAGAGTTCAAGAAACAAGTTGAGTTAGCGGATGAAACCATAACTTAGTTCCTGATCTCACATGTTCACTGTTTTCAGTAAAATCTTTTAACATTCTTTCCCCATTTAGACAGTGAATTTTTTTTCGCCTTATGCAAACCTGTTCTCCTGCAAAAGGGAAAATGTGATTTGTGGACTTCTTGTTAACTTTGTTACTACGCAGTTTTTATGCTAAATTCTCTCTAAGCTAGATTGAACTTTGAATGTCATCCAATAACTAACAACCTACTAATTTGATCACTCACTCTGCATTTACAAAATGGACTTAGTCCACCATGTAATCACGAAATTATGAGGAGAGTACTTGAAAGTTTGAAAATGAAGTTTGTTTTCTTGGTGTGAAGTTTCTGATCCGGTACAAAATGTTGCATCTGATGAGAAACAACAGACACTAGTATTGTTCTGCTTTGCTTTTGTATGATTCGGTCTTTTTGTTGCAGGATTGACACACCACGATTATAGTTCTTCCTGCTGCTCAGAATCTTTGCAGAGATGAAGAAAGAAAGCAGTGTTACCCTGAAAACTGGGGAGCTACCTGGTCGAGTGACACGGGCTCGGGCTGCTGCTCATTGTTCATCAGGAAAGCTACCTCCTTTGAAAGAGAGAGCACAGCAAAATCAGAAACAGTTATCCAGAGTTAATTCAAAAAGAGCAGCTTCTGATAATACATGTGTTCCTCGTAAAAGGAGGACCGTTCTTCAGGATGTTACAAATGTTTGCTGTGAAAATGCTTACACGAGTTGTATCGACTCAAATAAAATTCAGGTCTTTTTCGTGACGAAGCCCCAACCTTTTAGAGCAAGAAAATGCTTTATCTCTCGTTGTTCACTGTTTACTTTCTTTCTTGAAATTTGTTGCTGGATTAATGTAACATTCATGGAAAGTTATTCTCCTGCCCTCACTTAACATTGTGTTTTTGTGATTTATAGGCTAAGAAAAGAAGGCTTTCTAAGGCTGGTCAAGTTAATGACTCCAAAGTGGTTCCTTCTGAGGCTGTAGATTCACTGCAATTTGAAGTTGACTCGAAAGAAAAACGTTTGCAGGAAACGGCATTGAAATCAGAAGATACTATGTGCTCAATTAATTTGGAACAGAAAGAACTTCTGCGGCCAAGTTCCAATGAGTGTAACATGGATGTTCGATTGCCTGAAAGTCAGATGTCTGGAATATCTGGTCAACCTTTGATTTCTCAGAAGAAAGGTTTTCCTCAAATACTCATAGGACTCATACTTTGTTTGTACTTTAGTTTCTTAAATTTGAGATTGTTTATCGTGGTGTTCAAGCAAATGTATCGTGAGACAATAATGTCATAAAAAATTGATGTTTCCTCTTAATGTTATAACCAATTGTTGCATGGAAGCATTTAACTGAGAATAATCTGTCATCATATGTTGTATAAGGCTTTTCACCGGGTTTTTGAATTTGTTCAATTCCTTAATATTAAATAAATCACTATTGACATGCATAGACAACTATTTTGCAGCCAAGGAAGATAACCTTTTGAAAGTTTTAACTGCGTTGAAGGATCAAGACATCACTAGCATAGACGATGATCTTGGGGATCCTCTATTGTGCAGCCTCTATGCTGCTGATATCTACGACACCATGCGTGTTGCTGAGGTTTGTGCCATAAATATAATGTCATTTGTATGCAGTGGTCATCATGTCTTTACCCTATGATCTTATTTTCTCGTCAACTGTGGTAGTTATGAAAGCAAGTAAATGTCTACCTTTTTTCTGCCAACTTTTCCATGTTGAGGATTTAAGTATTGTTTTCTTTCTGTACACTCTACATAGGTGGAAAAAACAGGAGCCTTTAGTATTAGAAAATCAGTGTTTCACTCTTCGCATTAATGGTGGACTGATAAGTAGAAATAGTCACCTCAACAGCTCTGACTGGGAGTGTCTTCTAGATTTTGAATTTGCATCCATCTAACTCCATGACTAGGACACTATGAAAACACAGTTTAAGTTTACATAGCTAAGAATAATAGTGAAATTGGAGAGTTTTGATTTGTCATTATCTAATTAATACTAATGGGCTATTACATGAGCAACACCCAACTATTATCACAATGGATGCTGATAAAATCCTGAACTGGGTTGTTGGTTTTAGAATAACTTGATCTGAATAAGAAAAAAAGTTGCTGTAATTTGTTTGTCTTAGATTATGTTTGCTGTCTTAATTTGTTTGTCTTAGATTATGTTTGCTGTCTTAATTTGTTTCTGATATTCTGTGTTCCAGCTTGCAAGAAGGCCTCATCCTAATTTTATGGAGATGGTGCAGCAAGATATCACTCAAAGCATGCGTGGAATACTGGTTGATTGGCTTGTAGAGGTTTGTTTCAATTAATTTTCTGAATTGGTAATAAGGAAAAAAAATGCTTTAGTTGTCATTGAAGTTGGAGTGAGGTTGATGATGCCAAAAAATGCTTTAGTTGGACGTAGATGATAAGAAGTTTCACTAGGAAACTTTTTTGTGTTGTTCAGAGACCAAACTCTGTTCTGAACTACTATGTTTTTTCTTAAGGTTTCGGAGGAATACAAATTGGTTACAGACACTCTTTACCTCACTGTGTACCTCATAGATTGGTTCCTCTCCAAAAACTACATTGAAAGACAGAGACTTCAGCTACTTGGTATCACCTGCATGCTAATTGCCTCGTAAGTTCTCAAATTTTGACTGTGTCCTCTCAGTATTATTCTTGAACTGAACATATGTAATTACTTTCATGATGTAATGATGTTTGAACTGAAAAAAATGATGTTTGATTGATCTTGGTGTGTGGTTCCATATCCAATTGATGCTTAATGAATGGTCATTGTTTAAGACCTTGATAATTCAGCTCAGGCTGAAAGGTGGAATGAAGAGATTGGAAAATTTGTTTCACTGTAAATTGTAATGCATTTTGAAATGTTTATTTTTTGTATTATGGTTTCTGTGGTTGAAGGAAGTACGAAGAAATTAATGCCCCGCGTATTGAGGATTTCTGCTTCATTACAGACAATACATACACCAAAGCTGAGGTATGTCACTTTTCTTCAATAAATGCTTTACATGTATGAACTTAAAACTGAAGTTTTTATCAAATAAAAATTGAAGACTACTTAACTTACACCGATGCACAAGAACATAGAACCTCAATCTCAAACATCATATTCTAGGACTTTTCAAACCTCATTTTTAAAACTACGGATTATGCTGGCAGAAGTAAGAAAATAATTTTGTGAACTTTGCAATTGTTGAATAATGTGAATGGACAGGTGCTGAAAATGGAGAGTCAAGTGTTGAAGTCGTCTGAATATCAACTGTTTGCTCCCACTATACAAACATTTCTCAGGTACTTTCAGTCATTTTTATCATCAAATAACATATCAAAAAATGAAAAGATCATATAAGAAAATTTCAAATTATTATTGAGAGATCTTAATGCAATTGCCCTTTTACATTCTTGGTTCTTAGGAGGTTTCTTCGGGCAGCACAAGCTTCATACAAGGTGAAAATATTGATCTTGGGGCAATGCTGCCAAATCATTTGGTTTAGTAATACTAAGTTACTAACCTGGTGAAAAATGTGCAGGATCCAAACCTTGAATTAGAGTACCTGGCCAATTACCTAGCTGAACTAACACTCATGGATTATGGTTTCTTGAATTTCCTTCCCTCTATCATTGCTGCATCAGCAGTGTTTCTTGCCCTGTGGACACTGGATCAGTCAAACCACCCATGGGTTAGTTTTTCATTCATATTTTCTCTTACACTTGAAGCTAGATAGCATGAATCACACTCATTCCTTTATTGCAGAATCCAACACTTCAACACTATGCCAGTTACAAAGCATCAGATTTGAAAACCACAGTTCTTGCACTGCAAGACCTGCAGCTGAATACTGATGGTTGCCCTCTAACTGCCATTCGCACAAAATATAGACAAGACAAGGTATAGATACAAAAAAAAACACTTTTTTCCCAACATTTATACAAATCTGAGCAACACCCTTTTCACGGTTTTCTTTTCTTGCATGATGTTGATAATGGATGTGTTTTTGCACCAGTTCAAGTGTGTAGCAGCTCTGTCTTCACCAAAAGTGCTTGAAACTTTGTTCTGAAGACAAAGATGATTGACCAACCAATGACTTAGACATTGTGAAATCCTTCCTAATGTAATCTTCCCTTCAACTACCATTCGTTAATCACCGAGATACTATGTACATTACATGCTAAGCTGTCTGATATTATTTATGTACACAACAAATATTTGATGTTTTTGTATGTACATTAATTATGAGCGGTCTAATGTAGAACTAGAATGAACCCTTAGATGAGGCTTAATGACTTAGACATTGTGAAATCATATGTTGCAGTGATGACCTTGGACTCCCTCAGTCCTTTCGCTGTGTATTTGGGATAACTATGAATATTAAATTCTTTCGATGATCGATTATTTGTATAATCGATTATATTGAAAGTTCATTGGACAAGTTTATTGAGAAGTTGTACTAAGATAACTATTTTTGTTTGGAAGTAAATGGTAATAGACTTTTTCATAAGGGAAAGAGTATGTATCTGGAGAAATGTTCAAAGATAATTGAAATTACAGTTTATTTGTATTAATCAAAACTTGCAATAGCTAAATCACTATAGATGATCAGGAGTTCTTCCCTTCAATTCTTTACCTTCTCTTTTTGCTGGATATGTAGTTTGTACATATTTTATCTTTGTTTCTCGAGTCTACAACGAATTACTGACGGGTTTGAAAAAGTTGAAATATTTGATGATTCCAATCACACATTATTGATTGCGGAAACTTTTAGATACATATTTACATCTGATCTAAATTTTTTCCGATTAAAATTCTTTCTCTTCTGTTTGCTTTGCAACATTATGAATTTTTTAATTTTTTCAACAAATCAATGTTTTCTCAACAGCATTTTACGACTGAAAGCATTGTATAGAACAAAATATATATTTGGAACAAAATTTTTAGAGTAAACTTTTCAAAATAAACTTCTTTAAACACTGTTTTAATCCATAATCCATGAAGGCATGGTTTCCATAATAAAAATAATTTAAATATAAAAATATACATAATTAAAAAACAATACAATTTTTTTTTTAATTTAAATATAAAGGCCAACGGACCAATTCATCTCGTCTTGTTTTAACTGGTCTGAAATCGAATTTTAATCTTATTTCATAACAATGTTATTTATATCTATTTTAACTTTTTGAAAAAATTTAAAAATATTTAGAATAAAATATATATTTTTCAAATTTGATATAATAAAATAATGATTTGATATAGAAACTAATATAAACATATAATTTTTATCTTATAAAAATATCATTATTATATTATAAAATGAGTCTAGTAAACATATATTATAATTCTTAACCTTTCCAACTTTTACAAAACAAAAAATTAAAAAGACATGACTTTTTTTTTCATTAAATTCTCGTTTTTCACTTAAATTTAATAAAACATTTTTTTAAATAATTTTTCACAGTATTTATACATATTACTTATCATTAATATTTTATTAGTGAGATGTGATGAAATCTCTCCTTATAATAATGTTTTATTTTTTACAATAAAACTGAAACTTCTCACATGTTTGTGGTGTATTAAAAATGATGTTGTCTCTTTATTGTCTTCAAACTACTGAAACAAGATTGTAATGGAGTCAGAGTTGGTACTTTCTTTTTCTGTTTTTTTTTTCTTTTATTGCTAAGAATATCTCAACACTCTTTGTTAAAACATTACTTAAAAAAAACAAGTTCATTAAAGTGTTTTAAACTAATTTTTAATTTCTTTATTTATTTAACCTTGGGTATTAAGACTTGTTAAGGAAAAAATATATTTTATTTGATACGAAAAAATTTAATAATAAATTTGAAAAGGTTATTTTAATATGTCTAAATGACCTTTCTTTTTTCAAAGTGATTAATGCTTGCTACTGTTTGCGAATAGTTTTTCCATCTTTTTTTTCCTCTTGGGCCGTAAAAGGGTATTACCTTGGATTTAGAAAAATTTGACCAAGGCCCACAATGATTCTTAAAATTTATTGATACTATCTTTAATTAAGCATATCTCAATAAATTTAAGATCCGTATAAAAATTGTGAAAATAAAATAATTACATTCTTATAAATGTTTCAAAAGTAAAATAAAAGAAAACTTTTACTATTTACAGAACTAAGGAAATAAATAAAAAATTGGAATCAGTGGCAAAAAGATATACTGATACAGTGCAATTGAAGAAAATAGATAAATCATTAATCTAAAAAAAGATGAGTTTTCCCTATTGATTGTATAGGGTCCTATGTGTCATCCATTAACACTTAACATAAACAAAAGTCTGATTCATATATCAAACTAAAAAGGCATGCTTTCTCAAATTAATATAAGAAAACCATAACATAAATTATCATCATCAAAAGTGCACAACATTAACATTTTTTCACTTTCCCACGCTTTCTATGAATCCCTTTAAAGATCCTTTTGGTTGCAAATCGAACCCCTTTGCATCTGCTCTCTTCATAATCCTCAACCTCTTGCATGACTCCATGAACATTCTGTTCAAGTTTCATCATTCAATACATACACATAAGTTTTGCATCAAAAAACACAACAACATATTACGATACTATGATTCTCATTTTTTAACTCCTATTATTTATTTTTTGACGTGACTTAGACTGGATCATTGATTAATGTATCATTGTTTTTTCTTTTAAAAGACTTAAATACTTTTTTTGTCGTCATTTTCGTAGTATTTGTTGCGGATGATTTTCATTTTGACAGAATGTTTAAAATGGTCATCATTTTGAACGAATGTTTAAAATGATCATCATTTTCGCAATTCGTGTTTTATTTGATCTTTTTCTGACGCCGTTTAAATCATTAACGAAGCATTGTACATGTGGCATGATTTGTATTAGGGTGTGTTACGTGTACTGTATAATGCTCCGTTAATGATTTGAACGACATCACAGAAAATGACCAAATTAAACATTCTGTAAAGATGATGACCATTTTAAACATTCTGTTAAAATGAGGATCATCCGTAACAAATACTATGAAAATGAAGACAAAAAAAATATTTAAACCTCTTTTAAAAGAATCAATGAGTCAAACTAAATCACATCAAAAAATAAAAAAATGAAAATAAAAAAAAATAAGAGTCTTGATATCATTTTCCTAAATCTATAGATATCATCATCATGGGACGTTTAGATCATTCTCGGAAATGTTGCAAACCTAGAACATTTTTTTTCTACCCCTTTATTTTGATGTATCCAATAGCAATAATGGCTTTGCTCTTTTGAGGGTAGGTCACATTATAAGGAGGGATTCACGCATGTCGGCTATATGGGGTCCAACATATATCATCAATGTCACAACAAAATAAAATTGTCGATTTTTCACTTTCCTACATTAACTTTTACGAAATGCTTGTCTCAACGAAAATTACAACTTGTTCATGTTAAGTTTTCAATTTTCATAGCTCCTACAACACCTTGATTAGTTTCAATCTTTTGGGGCAACTTGGTTTTATGTGTTGTTTAAATCTGTCTGTGGGACAACTTACACAGTAGTTTTATTTGATTTGGAATATTGTACACCACTTATATATATTGCATGCATCTCTGGTAATTAATTAAGAAATTAACAGTTAATAATTAGATCTCAGATTTATATTCACAGTATGTTGATAAACGAAATTTCCTTAGCACGCATAGTTTTCAAAGATCGAATGATGGTTGGCTCAGAAAACACGAAAAGCTGACTCTATAACACTATATAAAAGTATTTCTGGTTTTTCTTCTGGTTTTCTTCAATACTATGTTATATTGATGAACCTTTTTTTATATACACGAACTATTTTTTTCTCACCTTTTTTTTTTTGTCAAACATAACATTACAACAAAAACTACTTTAGACAATCTAATAAAATTGTACTCTAAATTATGTATAAAAATCATAGTCTAAATATTAGAACACTTCTTTAAACGTGGTATAAATAAACATAACTATAGATAATAGACAACAGTTTTTAGTACGATAATACTTTTAAAATCATTGTTTAAAATCTTCATAATAGACAACAGTTTTTTTCAGATTATTTTAGACCTCACATATATTTTTAGACTACATTTTTATTTATTTTGTCCATATAATTTAAAGCAATACTTATATAATCATAAGCTTTCGTAATATTTACACAATATTGGTAGAAATGTTGTTTATTATATATTTAGGTCACATTTATTTAATCGTTATATAATTTAGTATGGTTTAAACTACAAAATGTCGTAATGTAAATAGATGTTTTAGCAAACATAAAACCAAAACTAATTATTGAAATCAGTTCTATCATGAACCTTTCTCACTTTAAATATGCTTTTGAGCGAAACACTTCGCAACATACTTGCTATGTGTTCTTTAACTTAACCTAAGTTTGATTAAAAAGTTGCATTCAGTGAAATCATACATATATATTTGTTAGATCTGATTATCTTACAATTTTCATTCAATAAAGTGAACAAAAAAATCTGAAAGAAAAAAAAAACAAATAAAAATGATAAAAAAAAAAGGTGGGTAAAGGCCAAAAGTACTTACTCCCATGGGACATCTCCAACAAGCATCCAGTCACCATCTTTGTCCTCATAAATGGGAACGTGTTCACTATTCTCTGCATTCTTCAATGCTTCCACTGTCAACACATTCCAGAAAATAAATACTAATTCAGTGCTAATCATGATTAATTTATACATAAATTAAGTTTATTATTATTGTTGATGAATTGTTGTTAAGAAATGATAGGTTGACATCCACATTTGACCACTTTTTTTATCATCTTCATAAATTACAAGTTAATTTATCTTAAATTATAAATTAATTTTAAAATAGTCAAATGTCAAATGAGTGTTAACCTACCATTTCTCATTTTTATTAGATGAAATGTGCAGTTGCACTTTATGCATACAGTAGGTGCACGCCATCACGTAAATAAGGCAGAATGTGTAATTATTATACACAGCTTGGTCTCCCACTTAGTCCTTCTGTCTCTTTGTTTCCAAATTATTTTACTCCTGCCCATTCTTTCTACGACAATTATTATACTCAAAGATTCCTCATAATATTCACTGCTTAATTAACTCCTTTAATTCTCAAAATAACCATTCTCATATAATTACTATTAACTTCACCAAAACCCTAATATTAAACCTATTTCATCTACCACATGTTGGTAGTGTGAAATAGTAGTTACAAAAGATCAAGATTTATTACTAAAAAACTCATATATTCATGTTAATTTTTTTGTTTTGAAAATTTTTTCGTAGGAAATACTTACAAATTTTGTTGTGAAAAAAATTGCAAGAAATTGTTACTAATTTTCTTGTAAAATATTTTGTATAAAATACTTTTCGCAATAAATTTTGTAAAAAATACTTGTAAATTTTATAATTTCGTAGAAAATGATTATTCACAAAAAAATTACCTACGAATTAAAATTTTCAGAAAAAATAACAGGAAAAAGTATTTTCTTATAAATTTTCTCAATAAGAAAAATCTCATATATATAATACGACAATTTCTAGTTGTAATCCATGCCATGTTCAAACATCTAGATCAAATTTTAAAAAGTTCATTAGTTTAATAGTGTTCTTTTTTTGTGGAAAACCCTTTCATGATGGGAAGTAAAAAAGATTATTTCTTTGGAGAAGGGGTGATTGGGATCTGAATTCACCTTCTCTTAAAATTGGAAAACAACATTTAAATCAGTATATATACAATTCAATGTGTTATTTATTTTTATTTTTTTTGCAGAGAGTGAAGTTCATTGAAAACTACAACACTCGGTAAAAAACTTCACAATCATGTGTTAGGTTTTATGATATTTTCCTACAGCACTTTCCTCAATTCTATGCTTTTTTTTGACGGTGTTCATATTTCTGTTTTCATCTATATCACATGTTATTCCTACGATTTGGAGCTTCATATATATATATAGAAAAAAAAAACATGAAGAAAAGATTGAAACTGACCCATTCCATAGCAACCAAAGAGCTTCTCCAAAGCGAAGGCTAAATCGGAGTATCCTTTGTGCATACCCAGATCCATTTTACGCAAGAAAGGAGCACCATCCATGCTAACCTTAACGTACATTTTCGAGGCTTCGTTCACACTGTTCTTCTTCCTGTACGAGCACACCGGAGGCCACCCCACCACCTGGTTCTTGTTCTCCATTTTCCGGTCACCGCCGCCGCCGGAGGAGCTGTTTTGATCTCCAACATCATCAATCTCCGAGAACGCCCTCTTATTGTTCTTGTTCGCCACACTCACATGTTGTTCAGCATCGGGTAGACCTAATCTCAGCTCCGTGATTTCAAGTCCAAGACCTTCTTTGGCCATATTAGGGCATAAAAAGGTATAACAAAGGTTGATTAGTTTGTGTACGAGAATGTTACTCTGTAATTTGAATGAGTGTGTGTGAATGGTTTATGGAGAGTATGGGAGAAAGGGTTTAGTTAGAATGTGTATATATAGAAAGCGAATAGCAATGACAGAGAGGTGAATTAAGGAGAAGTGGTCGGTCACATGAGAAACAATGGTGGGGACAAGGTTGTCCCCTCGCTAATGAGGGCAGCACCATAATTAGTTAGATATGGGACACATCCTACGACTCATGCTGCTTTCTCAGATTTGATCATGGCCGTTTGATTAGATGACTGATGGGAACATGCCATGTGACCTGCTTCCTTGAGCTGGCTTTGCATTAAATTATGTGTTCAGAGAGGGTTGAAGAAACTATATGTATCTGCATGATTATGCAAATTTACCATATCCCATGTTTCCTGAGATACCTAGGTTTAACTTTTTTTTTCTCTTGTTGTCTGCATGCATTATATGTACATGTATATGTATATGTATCAGCATCATCATGTGATGTGTATATTGATGATGATGATGGTGATGATGTAAAGAGGAAAGTTGATAATGGATTTTAGAAGAAAGAAGAGATGAGAGAAAGAGAGAAAAAGAAATGATGAAAATGTGTATAGTTACTTATTGTCTGTGGAATGAGAAGGATCGAGAAATGATATCAGTCAAAGTGTAGTTAGGAGCAGAAACAGTTGGGGCCTCTTCATCAAAGTTATAAACACCAGAGTTACTATTTCATGTACCATTCATGACAAGGTTCTTTTGCTCTCAAATTCTACCACTTTTTCAAATTTCATTAAATCAAATATTATATAACAAAAATAATCTTAGTTTTATATGTTTTATGTCCAAGATATAAACACCATATAGTTACTATTTGATGTACCAATTTTAGTTAGAGATATCAATTTTGATCTGGCTTTGTACAGTGACCTATTATATTAAGGGTTAAATATGTTTTTGGTCCTTCAAGTTTAAGTGAAATTTGAAATTAACCCTTCTTTCAAATTATATACCAATTTAGTCTTTCATCTTTAGAAATACGTGGATTTAGTCCTTCTTACCAAATTTTATTAAGTTTATTTAACGTTTCAAACGGATTTTATCATAGTATTTAAATTTTTTACACTGTTTGACACATTTTCGTTTTAATGTTAACTCAAATATTATCATAAAACGCATTTAAAATGTCAAATAAACTTAACAAAATTTGGTAAGAAGGATTAAATTTACATATTTTTAAAAATGAATAACTAAATTGGTATAAAGTTTCAAAGAGAAACTAATTCTAAAATTTACTTAAACTCGAAGAATGAAAACATATTTATCCCTTGTATTAATGAACGAGTGAAGATAGAATGTGATAATTTAGACTTGAAAGTTTATTTTGGCTCTTATTAGTCCAAATTTCTATCGTTTCATTTTTTATATTTTTTTATGGTTGACTTGTTTATAATTAGTAAAATTATAAATGATTATAGTGAACACTATATTTTATTGTTAATGTCAATTATATTGAGTTTTATTTTAAATTTTAGAAATTGTTTAGGGTTACAACTAATAACCTTATTTTATCTGCTTATTGTATTTTTCTACTCTATATTACATACGACAACTTTTATTTCCTATATTTTAGTTGATCATCGTGATCAATAATATTTTATTATCCTATTATATATAAAAGGTAATTTGATTTCATATTTTATTTTTTAAAAGATAGCGAGTGGCATGTGAAAACAAAGCATTTGGATTCAATCAAAGAAAAGGAAAAATTGAAGCTCAGAAGAAAATTCCTATTTGTGATGGCAACTATAGCAAATATAAAAGAAGAAAAAAAAATTAAGAAGCTTGATTTGAAGCTTATCTTGGAGTGAACATATAGAGGCAGGAAAAGGGAACTAAACCTAAAGAAAGAAAAACAGAGAAAATGAAAATAGAAACATGAAGAAAACATAAATTAAAAATTTTAGGTGATAAGGCTTAAATCCTTGAATAATTATATATATATATATATTCTTAAAAATTCTCATATTATATGAGATTTTTTTTTTTCTTTTTATATTATACATAAATTGGATAATTTAAAAAAGAAATATACGTTACTAATCTTTTGTGTCTTGTAGATAATCATTTCCTATAAAATTTGTTGTGAAAAGTGTTTTGTACAAATTATTTTGCAAGAAAATTTGTAACAATTTTTTTTACAAAAATTTGTAAATATTTTTTACGAAAAAATTTTCAAAACAAAATTGACTGGAAATATGAATATTTTTAGTAGTTATATATATATATATATATATATATATATATATGATTCTGATATTAATTATAATATTGAATTGTTTTGGTAATTAAAAAAAAATGATGGATTAGTGTCACTTGAACCCTTTTGTTCCTTAAAATATTGCTTAAAATATGTTTGTGTTTGGCTTGAACTTCATATATGGGTATGATAGACATCCCATGTGTAGCCTTTTAATACTTGTTGAATATATATATCATTTTTATTGTATACACACAGATTTTTCAGATTCTATAATATCAATAGTGGTTTGCCTCGTTACCCTTAGGTAAGCATTTTTTTTATAGATTTTTTTGGATAATTTAATAAGATTATTAAAGATATGATGCATGGTAAAATAAAATCCCTATAAATTAATTAATGATATTTGAATGATGATGCCATTAAATAGGTTGTAATGTGTTTGCTATGTAGCAGAAGAAGTAGACAGAAAAGTATAGAACAAGGTACCTAAGTATACATAAATGGAAACTTTAATCTCCTAGATATCATGTTTTCTTCAATTTTCAAACCTATATATAACCCTAATTATGGTTCAAACAAAAACCAAAGATCTCTTTAGTGATTATAAACTTTTCGATTGAGCCCTATTGTAGGATTTTATGTGGCCAATTATGGATTCCACTACCATTTTTATATATACATGCAACAACAAGAATTATTATAATAATTTTGGATTAGGTTATTTTAATAGATGAATATAAGTGCTTTCTAACGGCTCCATTACAATGGAAGACAAATCTAACTTGTTTTTTGGAACGTAACAATCGATATATTCCTTGCATTGCAAATCCCTTCTTAATCAATTAATTAACCTTAATTAATTTTTAATTTTTATTTCAAACATAATAATTTATGGATGATGTTACATGATTGATGTTCCCCCTAGTACTAGCAATAAATCAAACATATACTAATATAAATACGCCCACATGATAAAATACCTCGATGAGGCAAGTGGATATAAATATAGATCTTAATTAATTAATTAGGGAATTTCAATTTAATGGTATGCATATGCTTAACTGAGCAAATGTATAAAATATGTATACATGGAATATTTGTGTTTTATGAATATAGATAAATATAAGTTTGATTTGGAAATGCATGTTTTTAAGTTAATTAAAATCAGTTTAGAAGAAATGTAATTTTAATCTTGTTTCACTTTTGTCTATTTGATCAATGGTTCATGTTTTGGTTGAAGTGTTTGATAAGTTCATTGTGTTAATAATCATAAAGGAAGACCCACTTTCCAAAGAAAAAATGCACATTTCCCACAAGTTTAATGATATATAGTATATATGTATATAGAGTTACTAGTCAACCTACATGATTTGCATAATCAAACAATGGGATTTGAGAAATAATAGCTTCTTCTTTAGTCGAGTTCACATGGCAATTTGAGTAAAACTAATAATCATCAATTGCAAGACATTAAAAAAATAAGATAATTGAAAATAGAAAACCAATTTAATTTTAAGAATTACAAGAAGGTGATATTGAAAATAAGTTTAATTAAGTTTGGACATTCTTAAATAAGTCTCCATTAATTTTTTTTATCAGCTAGATACTCAATTATTTAAATTTTTTTTGAGTTACTAATATTTAATTTTGTCATTAATTAAATGATGTTAATTGACTGACGTAGTTGTTATCTTGTTTTATTATTTTATATATTTGTTTTCATGAGATGTGATAGATGTAATCGGTATAAATTTAATGATATCATGGTTAAAGTAAAATGATGAATGATTTTTTGTCGTTGTCATTGAAAACATAGTAGATCAAAAAAATTGATTCATTAATGGTGGTGATATGGACAATCCATTGGTCGATGTAGAAATCATTGAAAATATAATTAGGGACGTTAATATGAGTTGGACCAACCCGTTTAGGTCAAAGTGTGGGTTCACAAGTCCTCCCAAGTCGACCCACTTTTTTTTATATTTTTATAAAAATGTTCAACAAATTGAGAAACTTTAACAAGTTCACAAATAAATTAATAATTCAACATTTTCATCATATTCATATTGGTATCTTGGCATACACAATGTATTCTTGAAATCTTAACACATTCAAAAATACATAATACATAACACTTGTCTTTTACACTCATACAAAAATTTGGGAAGCCCAAAAGACAAGTAATCAATATACGCAAGTGCAAGTTTATTATTTTATAATACGGACTGTGAATTGCGGGTTGTGCGAGTCGGACTTATGTCGGACTTATGTGGTCCAGTGGACTCAATATCTCGTTCCACTCGACATTTTTTTGTTGGACCTGCAGGCTGACCTGTCAGGCAAAACCCACATTGTCACTCTTAATATAACAATATCATTATTTAACTTTTTTAATAAAAACAATATAAGTCATGGTCATTTATGTTAACTATAATATTATTTTTATATTAACAATCTTATATTTCTTAATATATGAAAATATATAATATATAAAAAAAATTTATGTTGTAAGATAAAAATCAAGTGATCCAAAAAAAATTCAATGAAAAAAACTCAATTAATAAATATAAAAAATGCTGACTATAAATTTTTTAATAATTAAAATTGTATATATAATTTTGTTTCAAAACATGTTTTTTATTATATTTTAATTTTTTGTATCAATAAAGATTAAATATTTTGTCAAAAGTTAAAACTGATAGCATATTATTAAAACAATGAAAAAAAAACTAATTTGTATAATTGAGGCTCGTGAAAAAAGATATAAAAGTTAAAAATTGAGAGAAAAAAATATACTACACTATTTAGATTAACGTTTCAAAAACACTAAAACAAATATTTGAGCTAATAAAGTAAAAAAAAGGTTTTAATTACTTGATGAAAAGTATTGTAAAAACACTCAAACTTTATGATGAGACTAAAGTAACTCGTATATAATACAATTTATTCAAAATTTTAGATGTGGATCTGCAGTTAATTTTTGAAATATTTTTTATCTTGTTCAGTGTTCATGAGACAAGTTGAAAAAAAAATATCTTACTTATACTTTACTTAAAAAACTCAATATAATTATTTATTTTTACTTGCAGTTGACTCAATAATCAATTGGTTCAACTTGTGGATATAATATATCAAAAAATAAATTAATATAAATTTAATATAATGCAATGTAATATTATGTAAAAAGTTATCTGTTAAATAAAAAATTCTGATCATTAATAATAGTGTTCAAAGAGATAACTTTTGTTTTGAAACATAAAACCTTAGTGCATTCAGAATATAGAAGATTATTTATTTTTTCTTCCTCCTTTATGCAATTTCACAAAACCTTTCTTTTCCAACTGTTTAATCTTACAACACTCTAATGTTTTCTAATTTCATAATAAAATATGATATCATGAGTTAACTGTATTTCATAGAAAGATTTATCAATTTCTTACAACTTGTTTTCTAATTTCATAAAAAGATATGATATCATGAGATAGAAAGATTTATCAAATATTTTAGAAGATAAAAATTTAATAACAATGAGATACGAATCAAATCTATATAATTACTAGCATAAACGTTCACGATAACGTCTTGTACAAATTTTTTTAAATATATATATATATATATATATATATATATATATATATATATATATATAATATTTTATTAACAATGATTATATTTTAATATTTTTAAATTAATATACAAAGTAAATTTCTATTTATAAAAAATGAAATTAAAAAAATAAGAAAAAATTATTATTAATGAATAAAAAGTAACGGTTAAAATATTATAAAAAACATCTAAAAATAAATATTAGTTTAAAATAAATAAATAATTATATTATAAAAAATAAATTAAAAATAAGTAATTATAAAAAGAAAATTTATTTTTATATATAATTATAGATAATAATATCATATAATACACTATCGTCATATTTAATCCAAAACCTTAAACTTTAAAATAATAAGTTTATCAATTTTTATTTTATAAATTATTTATCTTTTTCATTCACCCAACTTAACCTCATACTAATGTCAAACATAAAATTCATTTATATTTGTTGAGATTCAAGACTAATACATTTTAACACATCTCAATTAAGTATTGTTATGCAAAATTAATATATTTAAACACATCTCAAATATGTAATTTTGTTGTTATGATCAAGGGTTTTCCATTAGATCAGAAACTACAACTTTTAGTTAGAACACAACTCTTTTTACTTAAGAGTGTAACCGTTTAAGCATCACGGTTTGATTGTAGCTCACAATCCAAGCTTCACGATTCGATTGTGACTTAACCTACTTTACTTTCACCATAAGACAATTAATGTCACATATGCAACCGTTCTTCCCACTTCTATTATTAATTTAATTATACCTAAAAAAAAAAAGCCAATTTTAAACAGTAATGGAGTCGTTAAAGAGAATATACGACGGTGGGTCAGTTTCAGAGTATTATTGTAACGTTGGTGGTGCATTTTCTTCTGCTAAAACTTGATACATATGAATGTAGCAAAAACATGTGTTCCCGGAACTTGTTCGGTGAACATCACAACACATATATAACACACAAAACCTTGCAACTAAACTGTGTAAATCACAACGTTGTAAAGTGTCTCTTCCCAACCGAGCATATGTTTCCCATGCCTTCAACATCACCATGAGATTCACACCATAGCCCCCACACGTGATGCCACGTGTGCCCTACCATATCACATTACTTCACCTTCTTCTTACATGAATTGAAAAATAATTAACATCTAAACCAAACAAAATTTGTATTGCAGGAAGAAGTTAAACTAAAACTTCTTTTTAAACTGAAATTTAAAGGAACCTAAATATAATTTGTTTATTTTAATTTTTTTCAACCATAAAACGAGAGTGGAAAGAGTAATTGAACTATGTTGTAGGATTTATTTTTTGTTAATTTTTTGCTTTCAATAAATCAGCTTATTAAATGATTTAACCGTTAGTTTTTTTTTTTTTATCAACAAAGTGCAAATCCTTTTTTACACGTCACAACAAGGAAAAGAGAAATATTTTTTACACACCAAAAGAAATTGTTTAAAAAATAGATTTTTCTCCTTTTTAATTAAGTTCAAAAATTGACAGACTTTAAATTTAATTGAAAAAGTGCAAATTGGTGATAATTCTCTTTGTTTTCTTCTTGTCTTACATAAGGACATTAATCACGGATATAATAAATAAATACTCTTACTGAAATTAAGGTGAGGGTGTTGATAGCACTCTTAAAAAAATAGTACTTTTAATTTTCTTAATCAGTACTGTAAGAATAACTGTTAGTATTATGTCTCTTTTTCATAATGATAATTTTGCTTTTGCTAAAGTTTTTATGATTATAAATAAAAAGGCATTAGTAAATTCAAAATTAATGAAAGAATTCTTTTTTAAGGTTAGAGTTATAGATGCATACGTGTAGCAACATTGACAAGCAATTAATTCAAATCAATGAACGAAGTAAAACGATCATCACGAATATGATTTGATAGATTCACCATGTCAGTATTTGTTTTCAGATATCAACCGAGAAATCAAGATCTTGTTTCTAAATTACAATTTTTTTCCACTATGGTTTTTTGTGTTCTCTCTTTCAATGGTTCAACCTTTCAATATTAACAAGTTAATCCAAAAATGTGAAAAAAAAGATGTTATAGTGTCATGAAATCTTAATTAACTGTAATTGTTTACTCTATCTTATAATTATTAAACACTAATATAACTTATATAATTGTTTACATCTTACATTGAATGTTTACAATAATATATTATTTTGTTCTGTTTCTTATATTTTACAAAAGAAAATATTTAATTAATACTATCTCTCATTTTAGGAGCAAAAGTTTTGAAAGAAATCTCATAATCGTATCACAGATGTGGTCCACAACTAATTAATGCAATTGTAGAACAAACGAGGCCGAATGGAGTAAGGAGAATCCAACATAATACAACTTTCAGTTTGTTATTGAATTATTGAGTTCGTCAAATCTTGAGATGAGCTTTTACGACGACAAGAATAAATATACAGGAGTGAAATAACAAAATAAATATAAATAAATATAGTGAAATATTAACATTTATAAAGGCTTTGAATCACGATAATAAGTTATGTATAAAACCAAACCACTTTTTTTTGTATTAATTAAATTTATGCTGGACAGTTTATATGTCAAACATAAACTGGTAAACTTAATTTCTAATTAACACATTCACTCAACTAAAACGGGCAAATGCTTTCCACATACAAACAATTCTTCTACCAACTGCAATTTTGTTTTACTGAATTAATCATCCAAAATTACATAATTTTGGTATCCAGTTGCAAAACTTTGACATAATTTAATGGTTATACATGAATAGACCAATTAAATAGGAAAGATACAACATGCTCTCCCTATATGTGTGTTGGCTGGATGCAGGACCAAAACCTAAATCATTCTGTACCTCTCCCAACAACCAAAATGAAAATCCAAGAACATGGTAAATGCCTATAGAGCCCCGTGTACCACCTCTCAGCAAAAAGAAAAAGAAAAAAAGGTGAAGAAATTGAAAAAGACAATCCTAAGACATAATAATTGAGGTGAAAATATACACATTTGCAAACCAAATAAATATCACAGATGGGAGGGAGAAATCAAGCAAAGAAAATACATGGAGTAGTTTGCCATAACCCGCACCAAAACTGTGACCTTTGTTGCTGCAAACTGCAACGCGGTCGTTTCTGGGAGTGTCAAATGCCGTTTGGTAACAAGCATCCAAACTCTTAGCCTCATCATTCGACTTTATCAGATTGTGAGATCTTTAAATGCCTCTAGTTTTCCGTTTGATGTGATGTGGTTAACACTCTCATTTTCAGAGTTCTTACGTAACTGGTTGAAGGCCGAATTGGGAGAAGCAGAGCTGTGCCTTCCCTCAAAGTACGTAGAATAGGGAAAGAAATCCGCACATTGCACCTTCCATCCTGCAACAGTACATACAGTTAATCACTCCATGTTTTATTGCACTAATCAAAATATAAATAAGAATATGGAATTAAATGTAAACCGAGAACTCCACTAAATGTGAGTAGGAAAAGATTAAAATGACTGCTTCAAAGCCATTAGTAATTTTTAATCTTCAGGAGGTAAAAATCTTTCCGCGCAGGGAAAGGAATTTGAAACAGATTATTTTGTAGAAATAATAAATATCATCAATAATAAATATCATCAGCAAATATCACGTGCTAAAATTAGGATAATAATATTTTAACCCACTTTTTTTTGACCCACTTTTAATTCACTACTCTCATCACCCTTAAATCATCTATTTTTATTTTTTGTAGTGATGTAATGATCAAAGGGTGATGAGAGTGGTAGATTAAAATTGGGTCAAAAAAGTGGGTTAAAGTATCCCTAAAATTACCATACGCACTACTCCTTACGTCCAAGCCAACCGACAGAAAAATTAGCCAGGCAATCTAAAAGTCCGTTATACTTACTTAATGCAGCATCCTGATCAGCAAGAACTGTTTCAAGAAGATGGTGAACTGCAATACAGTCTTTAAGTTTCCATTCCCTGATAGGTCCAAGTGCGCCATTTCTAGCATAAGATATATATTAGAAGATTGATCCGTTTAATACCATTATTAAGATTTCATAGCTAAAAATGAATTTAGAAAAAGAAACATAGATTAAACTCATAAATCATGTACAGAAACAAGCATGAACATTGACTCGTCAGTGGCCTATTCATGTACAATATTGTAAAAGAAAAACAAATGTCACTTTATTTTAAAATCCTCATTTTAAAGACTTCTAGTATTGCTTGGTTGGTAATCTACTACACTTTATCTAATGTATTTCACTAGGGCATCTTTTGACCCTTTTTCCATCACTGGAATAAAGAAAAGGACTTGACCAGCTTTTAAAAATTAAATTAGAAACAAGACATAGGACTGTCTATACAGAAATACGGTTTGGCATTTCGGGAAGAAACCCATTCATCTTCATCCAAAACCAATCAATCTCAACTCTACGAGTGGGTGGCTTGTCCCCAACCCTTAATATTCATTCCCACTCTTCTCACTATGCCATTGATTACTCTCAAAACCAATCAGGTCAGCAGGACCACAAGGAACCGCCCACGGCAAAAAACAGTGGAGATGATACGATGAATTCCAATAAGCTTTCTTAAATCAAAGTATGTGAGGTGCGTGATCTATATAAAGAAAATGGTATCTAACCCAATACACGAAAGCATATGCATGTGTAAGAAACACTGTTTTGACCCAGCCTCATGGGGCTTCTCTACTTGAAAGGGAATAATGTTCTAAACAAGTTTTATTAAAATTCTTAAAAAAATAAAGGCATAAATATGAATTTGGTTCTTGATAAATTTCCAAATTTAGGTTTTAGTCTCTAATAAAAAGTGCACTATTTTATTTATAAATAAACAACTATATTTTATTTATAAATAAAAGTAAAAGGGAACTTAAAGACTAGGTCGAGGAGCTTTTGAAAAAAAAAAAAAAAACTAACTTCTCTTCGCTCACAGTTCCCACACTCTGTCTGTCTCTCTCCCCACCCATTATTTTTAAAAATCTTACTTTTTTTACTTTAACTTCAAAAAGAATGTCTTCAATGCGCATGATAGCACCACTTAAAATGTTGTAGAGCATTACCTAGGCACAATGTTATTTGTTGATTCTTCAATGAACTTAACAGTCTCGGATTTTCTGTTTGAATCCAAAATGTGCAAGATTTCTACAAAAGCTGCTCTATGCATCAAAGAATCTGCAAACGGAAACAAATTAAGAAATCTTGATAAAGAAGCTTGAGAGATATGCACTGCGGTGTTGATGATAACGTTCACTACGACCTTTATGTTTTTCAAGGATAGAGTTGTTTGCCTCAAACAGGGATTTCTCATGCACCTGGCTGCAAAAAAGAAAACAAATAAAGTTAAAATCAAATGCTAATCATAAAATGAATAAAAGAATACTATATACGAGTCCCAAAGAAAACAAAAGGAGGATAAATTTCAATTAAGAACCTAATATTTGGGCGTTCAGCCTCTAAGACACTCCAAATCAGTTTCTCACTGTCAGTCACAGGAGCATTCATGGATCCCACTTTATGGAAGAATTTAATCTGCAACATATGAACCGAATAAATCCAAGTAGAAAGAGGTTTATCCTCGTTTTGTGTGTTTGATGGAGAAAAGAACAAAGGAAAATGAGAAAAAAGAAATTGAAAAACAGACTAGGATTAGCCGGTACCAAATCCTGTGGTACATTTTTTCTTTCGACTACCTATGTGCCATATGCCTCTCATGCAATTATTGATAAAGATAAAAGAATTTAAGTAAAGGAATTATAAAAACTGTTTATTATTACTAGCGTAACACAGACGCGATAGCGCCTGTGTGTATGTATTTTTTCAATATGCGTGATATTATATTAGTAGGTAATAATATTATAATGTTATTATAATATTAGTAGAGACATCTGATTTTATAAAAAGTTTGCAAAAATAACGGTCAATTTTTAAAAAGTTAATAAATTGTTATATTTAAAAGGTAAAATCGGTATTTTGAAAAGTGGACACAAAAAGGGGAATCCCCTTTATATATTGTTATAGATTATTATTATTATTTCTGCTACTGTTACATAAAAAAACATGGGTTAGTGGATGATTATGAGATTAAATTGTATTGTTATTTTTAGTTTAATATGAAAATATTAAAATAGTAAATTTTCAAATTCCAGTGACATGGAACTAATGTATTCCTCAATAAAGACACCATACCAAACAACGATGAGAATCAGGGTGTTCAGGGTCCAATCTCAGTAACTGCTTCACAGCCTACAATCCCAAGGACAAAGAAGTGTGATTACTTAAATATGAAGAAAGTGATGCTAGATAAATTAAGTTACTGGACTCCTCCTACCTGAAAGGCAAGCAAAGTTTTTTGTTTCCTTGTATATAATTCAAAAGAGAGCAAGTGTGTCTCCAATGAATCAGGGGAATTCTTCTGCAGCAACTTCAAGTATTTAGTAGCTTCTGACAATGGATCTTCAACCTAAGTAGGGAAAAACACAAGAAAAGGGTGAATTTCTAAAATGAATATGTACAGAAACATTCTGACGTTGAAATTAGCATGTAATCCTGACACAATTATGCTTTAAATGCTCTTTAAACATGTCATCCACATACTTTTTTATAATCAGAAGGATGTACTGTAGCACTTTAACTTGTCAAAGTCCATATAATTTTTTATTCTTACAAGAAATTTTCCTTGAAAAATAAGTTACAGAGGACACCCACACATGTTATTCAAATTTATATAATAACCCTTATGCAAGTATGTTTGCAACTCCATCCTACTGAATCTTAATTAGCATAGCATAAGAAAACTATTTATATTATCTACTTCTAAAACCCTTTCATTTTGTACAACACATATGATCTCCCACAACGCACATAATAATGCTCTTGTAACATGCACTCATGATTAGAAATTTACAGTTTTTCTACCAAGACACAAAATGCAAAAATGCATGTTGGCAATCAACAGAGGGGTAACCTATAGTAAGTCATCTACACGAGCTCATGGAGAAAAAAATTATTTTGAGCGCTAAATGAAATTTTCAAACTGCCAAATAAGAATCTAAGATATAATCTTAATATACACAACGTTACTCATATAATCTTAATGTATTCTAATAGACATTGAATGCATTAAATTTGAACCTGCAACAACTTCTCCCCGTTTGGATCAGGATCAACAGGCTTCACATGCCGCTTCCCAGACTTCGATACCCCACCTGCACTCAACTCTTCATTCTTTTCTTCTGCCTCCTAACAACAAATGTAAACAGGATAAGTACCTTTCCCAAAGGCAGTTCAACAAAAACTCTAAAAATCAATTACAATACTTTTTTGGCTCTTGCTTCTGCCTTTCTCTGCTTTTGCCTCATTTTCTTCTTCTGAGAAGGAAGTAACTTCGCCATATTATCATCTTCCTCTGCTGTAGACTTTGGGGGAGAATCATACAACTTAATATAGCATCTGCAAACAAAGTGTTATGTTATGAGATCATAAAAAAATCAGAACTCAGGAGTGCATTGCTTTACTAGTATTTATTAAGCCAAAACAGTTCTTATGCATTGTACCTCAGCTTTCAACTCCCATGATATGATAAACCAGTCAATCAAATCACCACACAATACTAACAGATATAACTCATTCAGTATAGCACATTACCAACTAAATACAACAAGGTATTCACCTGATAGCCCCAGCGGCTGCTTTGTGAAAATATGAATGTGAATGCAATTGGTCTTGAAATTTAAGCATTTCCACATAAGTACGCAATGTCATTTTCCGTAAGCAGTAAGAATGAAAATCAAATTGGTCCTCCGTGATATCAGCATAATGCTTTTCCACTGCTAAAAATTTTTTGAGTGCCCGTCCAAGATCACCCTGGCGGAAATAGCTTTCGCCGGAGGCTAGCTCATACCTTCCAAATTAGATGCGACATGTTAAGTAATTTAAACACAGTACTCATTAGACAGTGCAGAATATTAAAATATCATGATATACCAACCACATGCACTGCATGTCGTGAAGGTTATTGTGTTGATCCCCATCCTTTGTGAACAATACAGCAGTTTTTTCGGCCAAAGACACCTTTGTATCAAATGAACATATATGAATAAAGATCGGAAAATGAAAATGACAAATTACAGTGCCTGTGTACTTAAAATCCAAATGTAACCAAAAGATAGACAAAAACCTGATCAGCCTGCAGCATCCGTTTAACACACTCACTATTAACATAACGATCAGCAAGATCCATACACCTAGCTTCATCTGCAAATGCAGCAGCAGCAACCAAATCACCAGCATGCTTCAGTATCCGACTCTGTTTTACAAGGAGAAACAACAATCTTTCAATTTTGGTATATCTTGAATTATGTATCATAATTTGTACAGAAACATACAATTTAGAGAAAATTAACTATCAATTAAAATGTATCACAGAAGATATAGTGTTCGATGTAATAATTGAAGTAAAACTAAAGTAGTTTTTACTACAATATGAACCCAGAAATATATAAAACATATTAACCATAAGTCTTGTAAAACAATTATTATTTATATATGTGTGTGTGTGTGTGAGTGTTCGTAAAGTCTATATTTTAGAGAATGGAAACAAGTCAATGAATTAACCAAATAGTGCATGCACTGAATGAGTGAGTGACAAATAAAGCAGTGGGATAATCAAAACGTTTATAAATGCTCCTTTAATATTTCATCTAACAATTTATGTAAAGTCTATATTTTTCTATATTTTTTTCACAAAAATTGGTAAAATTAAAGTTAAAAACTAAAAAAATAACATCATACAAAAGTCATATAAAATTCATCTTAACATTCAGATCAAACAAGTAGCGGAATTGTATATAGAAGGATAGGATTTTAATTGTGGATGGTTTACAATACAACAAAAAGAACTAGAAAGAAATGAGAAGAGTTTATAACTCCAACAAACCTTGACAGAATATAGATCAATGACTGTGGGTGTATGTTCTATAGCTTCATCAATTTTAGATAGAGCAATTTCAAATTGACCCCGCTTGTCATAATGCTGCACTAGTACAAATGTTCTTAGTAAAAAGGTGATAATATAAAAATCAAATAATAACCACCAACCTGAGCCAATAAAAACAAAGTCCACATAAGAGTTGAAGGGGGTTCTTTGTTTGTCCTGTAAAAGAGAAACATTGGTTAGTTATAAAACACAACAAACGAATGTTTCTAGGGTTTCATTTTGGTGTTTTGCTTATGGTTGTTCCAAGGAATTTTAAGTGAATGTTTTTGTCTTGGGAGTTCTCTTCATGCAAGAGCTAACCAAGGAGAAGTTCCTAAAATAGGCACTGTATGAACATTTTACTTCATTCATGTGTTCCACACAAAAGTTAATTAATATGTTACCCTCCAGGATATTGGCCTGACGTCCTAATTGACTGCTCTAACTCAAGAATAAGTTGTTCCAAAATGTCTGCCTGTCAAAGTTTAAGGAAAAGGAAACAATCAAAAGCCAACAAATCAATAATCTTCAGCCTCATAAATAAAGGGCACAAAAAAATAAGCATAAAAAAATAAGCATAAGAAACCTCAAACGCTCAATAGTATGAATATATGAGACATGACTAACCTTCCCAGGGTGATTATACAGAGATGATAGATCAGAGAACAGAGAGGGAACCCCCTAGAAACAACACCAAAAGAAATCCCAATCAACTTTTAAACAACTAAGCTAGACATAGCACAATATGAAAAGGAATTTTGTAAACCTTGGTTAAGAGAGGCCTAATATAATTGTCTGCTGCTTCTCGAAATTTGTCACCTTGTAGAAAATCTAGCGGTATCCTCTGGCAAATAAAAAGATAAAAGGGAATGTATTTCATTAAATAAAGCGTACTCCAATAACACTCATGTTGCTAAGAAATATACAAGTGGAGCACCAAAACAAGGATTCCTTGTGCAGCATATATCTTCCTAAATTGTTATACAAGAGAGAGAAAAAAAACTAAACACTATGCTCAAACACTTATTATACTAATAGATACTAAATCCAAGTTTTCTCAATATATACCATAAAGTAAGAAAATTAAAATCCCATCTCATAATAAATTAAATAACAACGAAGTAATATTTGAATGGCTAAACCCACTTTCAGAGAAAGGATGTAACGAATATATACAACTCATTAGTGATACAAAGACACAAGCATATATATTTTACACGGATAACATGGCAGAAATATTAGTTAAGTGATTACTGTAATACATGATGGCAGATTTAAATAGCTGGTAAAAACAACTGCAATAACAATACAAAGCATTACCTTAACAGCAGAAGACCACTTGTATTGTTGTACAAGTGTTTTGTACAAGGAATCTAACTGGTCTATTTGATCAGGCGAGTACTGCCCATCTTCTAAATAAAGTCCAACACACTTTTGGAGTCCTTCATAGTATCTGAATAGTAACATGAATAATGCAAAATTCAGTTTCAACAAGCATAACAGACAAATAAGTAAATATCACATGCACAAAATACAGTGTAGACAACTGTAAATAACATATCAAACCGAATAGAACCAAATTTGAAAGAAAAAACAAAGTCAAAGCAATTCTTCAACTCAATCAAAATCATCCCTCATCCATTAACTGGAGAGTAATATTAGGACAAGACATGCATTGCTTATCATATAAAAAAATAAAGTGTAACAACATAGATGTGAATTGACCAGGTAACTACTCTAAACAAACCCAAACATGGGTAAAGTAAAGAACCAGTTAAGAACTAGTCAACACAAGTGGCAGAAAACTTATTTGATAAAAACATACTAAATAGAGAATTTTAAATCAGTAAATTCTTTTGGCTCTATTAAAAAATATATTTTAGAATTAAAAGCCTGTATATGACGTCTACATATGGATTGCTGCTAGCACCATTACTTAGCCTCTTATTAGTTGTTTGATCTTACAGGACATGTAATGTGATCCTTCAGTGCTAATTTAAAACTTGACCTAACTTCTACTATTTTGTGATTTTGAATTTTGAATTATTTTATTACTAAAAATATTGTAGCATATTTAAAATATATATTTAACAATCACTAATCCAAACATAATTGAACTGGTACAAGTTTTAAATGACAGGTCCAATTTTTAAAAATCAATAAAAACGATACCATAAGCTTTTGGATAAAAGGAATTTTTATAACGTGAAAGACAAATTGCATCCCAACAACTTAATATAATAAGAGAAGAAATATATTTAAAAAAAAAAATGTATTCACAGCATATATACAATAAAGATAAAAAGCTATGAAAAGCTAATATATATATATATATATATATATATATATATATATTACATTCTTTGGGGTAAATGGTTGGAGGATAAAAGTCAGTCATACTAAAAGTATAATTGAGCTATCACAAAAAACATGCAGTAATCTCGGTCTCACCATTCAAGATATAATACATAACTAAATGGAGATTCTGTACTGAGAACTAAGGGTGCAAAAGAACTATTACGGGAAAAAACACAAGAAAAAACTTAAAAGGACTAATCAACTGATACACTCAAACCTAAATATATGTGGCAACAAAGATCACCTATAATTATCAGGATTCATGGAAAGTAATGCCCGGTACAAAGCTTCGCCTTCTTGTGAGTGACCAAGCTTTACTAGAAGTGACACCTCTTGTTCTTTGTATGCAAGCTTATCAACCTAAGAGACATAACAAGAAGTAAGTTAGATGTCATATGGTAGTTACATTTAACAAATTACCCAGGTTAATTAAACAAAAACATACATACAATTTTAAATTCTTTTTTGTGCAACTCCTCAAGAGCTCTCTCGAGAAACCCACATTCCTCTAACAACGAGATCTGGACAATAATATTTGGTGCAGAGAAACACCACAGGGAAAAGTAATATCAGTAGTCAAGCCATATAAAGATTTCCTATTCTTGAACATTCAACCATAGATTGACAGCAAAAATATTCATATTCAATATAATGTAATTTGACTAGAATCATATCAAAATCTTTAATTTTAGTATAATCGAAGTAACAAAATAATTCATAAGATTTATAAAGCAGTAGTGAATACCAGCCATCATTAACATATAAAAGGACATCACATAAAGGCAAAACACACTTCAATTACACCAGCCCTACAAAGGGTCTGATTGATAATCTAATTGACAGAAGCTTCAGTGTATAACGAACACCACCAAGGAAACAACCTAGGAATTCACTATGAGTATTATGTTCCTCCACCTGTTGTCAGGCTAAGCGAGTGAAATAACTGATAGACAAAAAAGCCATTTTCCAGTCATAATGCATGGCATAAGTCACCAATACCAAGACTTGCAACAATGACTAACATATCTATTGGACTCGATTTTAAATAGACCGTGTTTTGGATCAAGGGTTGACCAAATCAGGTGGCCAGTTCACTATATAGCCAATCTGGCAATAATACATAAGACATGGAAAAATTCATATATCCAGATCACTGAATTTGACAGAGAAAAGGTTAATGTGTCCAAACAGTCCCTCAATCGAGGTTCAAAGTCACAGTTTTGAAGTAAATATTACCGGTTTCATTACAAAAGTTTGATATCTAAAAGATAAAAAAATAAAAGTAAAAAATAAAAAAGTAGCAAATTTAAATTCTCATGCATACAAAATACTAAATTATGGTAAAAGTTACATCAAGCACTTAATATCCAAAGAGTCATTGTGCATAGAAATGAAACAACTGAAAACCTTGTACAAAAGCATTTCCCCATGCTCACACCGTTCATTTTCTGGAGGATAATCCTCTTCCAAAGTCCCTTCATAAGCTTCCAAAATTTCAACTGCTTTGGATGCACTGGCACACATTCAAAAAGGTCAGTATTACAAACAACCATAAGAAAACAATTATGATATTTCAACAGCAACCGTTTATAATAGCAAATCAAAAGTAAGGCTTAATCCTAATGTTCAGATTATAAAGATCAGAAACCAAAGGAAATGAAGGACCCTTTGGGTAAATATACCATGTAATTGATCCTCAAAAAATTAAATATTCTCATGGTCTTCAAACCAAACTCAACAGCATTTTTTATGCATTTTTCTACTTTAATAAATTTGCCAACTCATTATTCATTGCCATTAGTTATAAAAAAATGGCATCACAGAAAAAATGATCACCACATTCCAATGCCAGACTTAGAACAAGCCGCACAACACAACTGCCAATTAAAAATAGAAAAAAGGGGGGGAAAGAAGGAAAATAGGGATAAAATTTTAAATCGCAAGCATTGATGATTTATAATCAACATGAACCTGCAAAAGGAAAGCCTGAAAAAACCAATGACTATCACCATTTCAGAAAAATAATTCAATACAAATCCAAATCATACTTTGAGTTCAAATGATGGGCTACGGAAAATCCAATCCAATTCATGCGATGATTTGGCTTCAAAGTCAAAAGTTGTTGTCTTGTCTCAACAAAGCCCGATAAATCTCGCATTTGTGCCTGTGATTGAAGTGTAAAAAAACATCATAATCAAATCATAAAATAGGACCACAACACCACAAACAGTAGTCATGGAAACCATGTCCAAGGAACCACAAACAGACCATGACAACTGATTTTTTCAGTGGAGTTTTTGCAGTTGTAATCAGAGGGAAGCAGAACGTACAAACAAACTTTTTAGGGAGTGTGTGCCCAACAATTTCAAGTAGGTCAAAACTGACAACCAAGGGCAGAAATGTGCCCATATGAAGCCAACGAAGTTACTAGAGGTGGTCAGACAAAAGTCTAACAAGCTGCATTGCCCAGACAGAGCATAGACCGAAACTTGAACTTAAAAGATATAAAAACTCAATGAGTATTGAGTCAGATAATGTATTATGTGTGTGTGTGTGTGTGTATGAAAAAGGTAAGAACAAGTACAATGGAAGGAAAAAGGCTACAGCTTATGACTCTTAACCCTTAAGCTAGATACAACCAAAAAGCAACCTTACCAAAGCTGTAGAACAAATAATGAAAAACTATTCTAACATAAACAACAAATAATCATTTTGACAGTCTCATTCTCAAATTTCAATGTCAGGACTCTTAGTAGCTACAATAAAAAACTAAACCAACCAACCAACCAAAGTGAATTACAAAAGTTTGCGAATGTGAGTGGTCTCCAGGAAATGAAAACAGATGCAAAAAAATGCTTCCACTTGTTCAACAGACTAATATTATGATTTTCAAACTTAAGCACACGCCACCATAAAGACTTACATACAAGTTAAACTTATTGATATGTAGAGAAGTAAAAGGCAAATGGATTTAAGATGCTACCTGTAGGAGTGATAGATCACGAAGAATTTCAATATTGTCAGGATCTATTTTCAGTGCATTTCGATAGCACTTGATCGCTTCCCTGTATTCTCTGTCTGATCGATAAAGGAGACCAAAAACATGCCAGCAGACATGACTTTTAAGGTCATTCTGTACCAAAACCAAAATCAAAGCTCAATCATCCGACAAATAGCTATTGTATGATAGACAACTGGAGTAAAACCAAAGACAGCAAACAAACCTTTAATCCTTGACGAACAAGTTCATAAGCTTCAGACTTACGATCCATGCAATTTAGTGTCAAACCCTTCATCGATAAAGTTTCTATCATCAAGAAACAGGAACGGACATATAAATAAAATTATGACCAAAGAAGCAAAACATGCCACAAATAAGAAATAATAGATAGAAAAGGGGATGGGGGATAAAATCGCATGACTTACTTAAACAGTTAAGGGGAGAGATAAAATGACCCTTGGCAAAAATAAAAAGTATACCTCCATGGTCTGGAAATTTTTTCAAAATGGTATCAGCAGCTTTGAGGCCCTTTTTATACTGTTTGGTTTCATATGATTTCTGCAGAAAAAATAACAGTGAGACGTAACCTTCACATCAAATTTACCCACCACCTCAAAAACAATATTATTTCACTTGCATAAATATCCTAATGATAAGAAAACCAAATTTTAATTGCAAGAGCTAGTGAACGACCAATGAATTTTTTTTTTCCGTAGAGTAAAACCAACTACAAAGAACAAGAACAAAGCCAAACATATTCAAAGCATGGGAATCCCCTTCAACTACTGCCGTCCTTTTCGAATTTAATTCCTTAAAGATGCAATAATTCTCTTCAAAATTTACTGTATTTATTATTCACATTATGGTAAAATAATTAGTTAAGTAGCCTGCACACACACATTGATAAAAAGAATGGCGATAGATGGACGCAAATATTTTACAAACAATCCATCATTTTTCCCTATCCCACCCTTCTCATCACACCTACGATCCCTACACTTCTCTCTCTTTGTCTCCCTGGGAGTAGAATAGCATGCAAAGGACCATGCAACATTTCTCCGATAAGAACAACCATACTCAGTCCTTCTAATATCAGTTCGAACTTCCAACATCCAATGTGCGGGAGATGAAGAAAAACAGAGAAACCAAAAAACTGAAACCCCGGAGCACCGAATTTCCAACCTGTCCCAATCCCACGAAAACCCGATACATACACCAGTAAGAACTTACAAATTAAAACAACTACAAAAATTAACTGAAAATATCCCAAATTATCCTCCATTAAACCTTTGTCCCAGATTTGCAGCACCGAAAGAAACTACTTCCTATAGAAAAACAAAGAGCACAGTGAAGCCAGGCAGGCAACAAGCTCAAAGTCCAAAGTACGTAACGACTAATTCCGAAAGACATCACAAAAATAGAAGAACGAAATTCAGCGAAGGATCCCTAACTATCCTTCTCGTAGATTCCCAGCGATTGTAACCGAGGGAATATATAGCGTGAGAAGAGAATCTAGGGTTTTACGATGGAGAAGAAAGACAGTGAGTGGAAGCTGCGCGGAGCTTCGATGAGCAAGCAGAAAAGCAAAGCGGAGAGGGCGATAATGGAGAGCGAATCGAGACTTACGACGATGAGCTTGAAGAGGTTGGCCTCCTTGTTGGGCAGAGAAGCGCCCATTGTTGCAGAGAGTGGGAGTGAGAGAGAGAAATTGGATGGAATTGGGAATAGAATGAAAATAAATGATAGGGTCACGAGAGAAGAAGGAAGAGAGAGAGAGAAGGGTGGCGTTTTGTGAGCTGCAAAGCAAAGGAAAACGAGGCTAAGCAACCCTACTGTGAACAACACGAACGAAGCAACCAAAGTCTTTGGTGTGTGTGTCTCTCACTTTCTCGCCTTATACCATGAAATTACCATTTACTTTCTCCTCAATTAAACAACCCCACCCAATATCTAATTACCAAACTCACTTTTCTTTTTCTTTTAAAATATTTTTTAGTCTTCAAATTTATATATATATATATATATAATTAATAATATTTTTTCTTTAAATTTGGTTTTATTATTTTTTTTATTTAAAAATATTATGATAGTCGTCCAATTTTTATCTAAATTTGTTCTAATTTTTAAAAAATTGGTACAATTTAATCATTTTTAACAAAATTTTTAAAACTGATCAAAGATTTTTTATCAAAATTAATGTTATGTTGATTGTATGGACAAAACAAATTATTTGTATTCACAACTTCAATGTTAATAAAAGATCATTAATTCATTTTAAAAAATTTAATAAAAATATTAAATTGCATCACTTTTTATAAAATTAAGATCAAATCAAGATTAAGAAAAATTAAAAGATTAACTCAATGTTTCTAAACGGAAACAGACAAAAAATAATGAAACCTTTAAATTTTAATACATTTATTTCAAATTTAAAAATAAATGAATATGATTATTTAAATGTAGTTTGACATTTAAAATAATTTATCATAATTAAATTAGAATAAGTATATCTATTAATTTTTAAAAGTGGGACATAATTAAATTCTAATTTCTTCTCAAAGTTGATGGTTAAAAAGAATATATTTAACTCATTTTTTATCTATTTGAATAAGTCTGATATGTGATTTTAAAATAGTCATGACGAAAAATAAAAGTTTAAAAGTAAAGTGATGGATGGTATATTTAACTTTTTGGGTGTCCTTATATAGGACGATGGGCTGAGCAGTGAGGTATAAGAAGGAGTTGTGAGGCATGTGTATGAGTGGGATCACAAACATTTTAACAAATAATATGCATGAACACGGATACCAATGGGTCAGGACCAACTAGGATAGTAATTATTCGTTATAGGTTAGGTATCTTTTTCAGAAATATTTGTGAGTATTCATGATGTTTTTTAATTTTAAATAATATTATTTAAATCATTTTTAAAATAAAAATATATATTTTTTAAAAACAGTTTAAATAAAATTTTAAAATTAATATAAATCAAAATTCTAAATAATTAAATAAATCACAATGCAAAAAATATAAGTTTAAATGAAATTCATCTCTTAACAAATAACTTCAATTATATAAATGTAAAATAAAAAATATAAATATATATACTAGTCAGTAGTTGTGTCTATTGAGAGAATAATTCACATAGAAAATTCAACATCAATGAATTTGTTGTTATCGAATTGAGGATTTCTGATTACAAAATGATTGATCTATTGATAGGATAATTTACAAAGGAGATTTAACAATAATGAGACTTGAGTTTAGTGGGATTAACACCATGTATTTTGTTAAGTTAAGGATTTGTTTATCTTTGTTATAATATATAGCATTTTGGTTACATTTATGTTTTTCAAAAGTTTCATTTTCGAGACATTGAGAGAGGTTGGTTTAAAATGCAACATCGGTTTAGTGGTGTATGATTGGTACCTTTACTCACCTTCTTTATGATATGATCAACCTTTTTTTTTGTTCTTTTTGTTTATTTTATTATGAGAATTAGGTAATTTGTTGTTGTCTTATTCCTTTTTTTTTGTCTTCACTTTAACTTAGAAACATCACTTCCTTCACTTCAATGTCAAAGACGACATAAGACCAAACCAACACCATTGTTTATAACCTTCGTTGTATGATAGATTCACTGAGATTATATAATTCCTTACGGCAAGAAACAAAATCCATTTAGCATAATACATATTAAAGGGATCTAAACTCGTGGCTAATCCAACTCACCATGATTTTAAAATTGGTTAATTTAAAAACAAAAACGCATATTAATTGTACCAAAACAAAATCTAACCAACTTATAAATCCAAAATTATTTACTTAGTCTCAAATAGACAAATAATATCTTTAACTTGATCGGAATAGTTTTGATGATGAGTGTTATTAAATAATATGAGTTTACCGTTATGAGTTTTGCTAAAATCAGTGATCGGTACTGATTCTGACATGGTAGTGGTGGAAGATTGGTTTCATGTGTATCAACTACTCACGATATTTGAACTCAACCAAACCAAACACCATAACCACCTCTACACGAAACTCTCCTTATATGTAAGACTCTCATTCAACATTGTCATTGGTTAAGTTCCTCTGCCTCACCCCCAACCAAACCATCCAATACCACTTTCTTTGGGAAACAATATACTAGTTCAACCAACTTGCTCATCCCAACCCCAAAAGGAACTGGATTTAAAAATGAATATCAAATATGGTCTTGAATCCTTCCTTTAAGCAAAACAATAATACGACCATCTCAATCGTGTTTAGAAACATAAATTCATCTTTGCCATGGCCAACCTCTCCTATAACACGTTTAACATCAAATGAATAAAATCCCTAATGATTCATATATGAAATTGCTTTTGCACACAACGTTGAGATTTGTAGTGGTGATCAATGACCTAAATCGATATGCAGTAGAGAAAATCATGAGAATAAATGTTTTAGGGAGACGAAACTTCATGGACAAGCTTATCACCCCATGTTGCACAAAATAGAGGATGATGGTGTTCAAGACCATCTTTTTTGTAATTTTTCCAGTGTTTGAGACACTAGTGAATTGTGACCTTAAGGAGCAACACTCTCACTTAATATGTTTCTGAATATTGTAATGAAAATATACATAAACTAATGAAAAAACATATGAGAATTATTTCAAAAGCATTAAGAGTAACACATAAACTTGAATGAAGAGTCAAACGAGAATTAGTCCAACAGTGTTAGGGTTAACACATAAGCTCAGGTGAAAAACCAATCAAAATTTATTTTAAAAGCAACACATATAAACTTTGATGAAAAACCATTCAAAAATTGTTTCAAAGTGTTGAGAGCAACGCATAAGTTAAAATGATAACTCATTCGACAATTACTTTAAAATAATTAAAAGCAATGCATAAGCTCAAATGAAAAATCATCTGATAACTATTTCAAACGCAGTAAAAGCAATGCATAAGCTCAAATGAAAAACCATGTCAGAATTATTTCAAAAGTGTTAAGAGCGGTGCATAAGCTTGGAAGAAAATTCATTTAAGAACTATATCAAAAGCATTAAAAGCAATGGATAAATCTGGATGAAAAGTCATTTGATAACACTATCTAAAAATTGGATTTTTCATTGAGTAGGGTTTTAACGAGAGATATTATTTTAAGTTCAAATGCACCTGACGTTCGCAAGCTACAATTAACAAAAAATGATAAAACTTGTTCATCAATCAACACGACCCACGTGCACCTTATTTTTGGCTTTCAAGCATGGGAACTCATGTACATATCCCTAAGATACTTGACTATATTAAAGTATCATAATTTGTTTAAACATATTTTCTTATTCATGGCTTGAGAAGTTTAGGAATCTATAACATCCCATCATATGGAGTACTCAATTAAGACTTAAATCATACTCTTTACATTTATTGTTATGTACATATCCCTACTCTCCCACTAACTTAAGCATCAAATAGTTTTTTTTTTCAGATGGAACTTCCTGTGTTTCTTAAACACAACTCCACAAATTTTGATAAAAATGACTAATGTGAATCATACACAGATTTTGGCATAATACCGTACTTGTTTTACAAGGAACACTAGAAGACATAAAAATTGACGAAATTAATGACACATTAAAAAATTTAGACAAAAGGAAGAAAAGTGAAAAGTAAAAGCGGTTTAATTTTTTGAAAATTACAGTGTTCACACAATGGAGATGAGACTCCAAAGTGAGAGACTTTTAGGTTTTTAGGTTGTGATCAACTTCTGCAACTCAAGGTTTGGTGTGTAGTGGTAAAGCTCAAGCATGGGACAAGTTTTTCATGGTGTCACTCTTCTTTGACTCCAATAAACGACCACATTGTGAGATTCTCGCAAACATCAATGTTAGTCACACGTCTCAATATTTTTGTAGCCTAAAATAACTATATTACTGCTCAATAACCATAAAGAAACTCGAATGAACAAGTGACGTTGAATAACTGAAAAACGACCCTCTTTACAAAAAAGTTGTTGTCAAAAAGACTAATAATAAAAATATGGTTACAAACTACGATTTATTCTTAATAAATTATTTATAGTTATCATAAGTTTTATTAGCTCAAATATAACCCGTGGTAAGTGGACTTTTTAAACATGTGTTATTTGTTTATATTTATCTTATTTGTGATTATTTATCTTTATACTAGTTCATATGTTTTTTATGTACAATATGATAGTATTGTTATGTTATTAAGTTATTCACTTAAATTAGAGTTTCACAACAATAAAACAAATAATAAAATTGTTTACTAATTTAAGTAATAATTGAATAACCCAGTATCAAATAAATATTCCTTTGATTTATACAATTTTAAAGAATATAATAATAGTTAATTATACATTTCACCTCAAAAACAAAAGTATACATAATAATCATGATTTTTTAAACGTAGATTCTTTAAATTCATAAAAGTATTTCTTTAAAACATCATTACAGTTCTATGATTTTTTTTTTTTTTTAAATCTACATGAACAGAAGTCTTTTAAAATGTTAATTGAATATACCTTTAAGTTTTATTTTAAACTGTAAACAAATTAGCCCAATTAAATTTCGAGGGGTGGTTTGAGAATCTATGCCGGCTTCATGTCATGTATGTACTTGAATCATTCAGAATGTTTGAATCTTTTTCTAGTATTGTGGAGGTGCAGTTAGTAATTGGGAAGGTGAAGGAATCAATATCCCATAGCTTATTGTTGGATCTCAGTTAGTTCCATTAACTTCTCGGCCCAAAAATAGGGTTTGATGTGCTATTAACACATATCTTCTTCATCTCCTTACTCCCAACCAGAAGCAACACTTCCAAACACCAACACATACACATCTTTTTTCACACATTTTTGTTTCCAAAAATTTTTCACTTTGTACTGTGCTTAATTCTTGTATTTAGCATTCTTATAATTTTTTTTGTAATCGACATGACATCACCAAATAAAAAAAATCAATAAATTTAATTTGTTTTACACAAAATAAAACATTGCAAAATTAATCACAATAAAGAGAAATTAATTTAAACTCAATGTATTTAAATTAACAATAATTCTTAATTCTTAACTATCAATTGATTTATGCAGAGGATCATTGAGAATAACCATCGCACTCCTGAAATATTGTTTGTTCTGAAGCATGATTTTGTTATTAAAAAATATCTCAATAAATAAAAAAGAAATATTTAAATTATGTTTGACCTCAACTTATAAACGATGTGAGACTTAATTTTTGTATATGTTCAAAATTTGTCATATGTTGAGATATTCATGCATAAAAGGGAACAAACATGAATACTTCGTAATACTTGAAGTTGTCAACTATCTTTCTATTAACAAATTCTTAACCTCAATCTTAGTATGTGTCATTGTCTTTTGACTACACATAGTGCCACCAAAACAAAGAATCTGCATATGCATGTACCCCTTAAACGTGTTCCAATGCGTAAACTTTAAATTTGACACTTAACTTCACACTCTACAACATCCACGGAATACCAACAATAATAATATCAGTTAGGTAATGTATTTAGTCAAACTTAACACATATTCAAACAAGTGTGTTTTGGTTGCTAGATTATGATTAGATGCATCACAAAATTATAATAACTTAAAAGGTTGGATATGTTTTTGATTTAAATTAAAAAATAAATAAAAATAAAAATCATTTATTTTTTTCCCCTAAAACATGTCAACAAATTTTAACGTCATTGAATTAAAATAATTATTTTCATTATTTTTAAAATTTAAAAATCAAAATATATTGAAATTTAGGAACATAAATGAATCTCATCTTCGAATCTAATTATATAAACTAAAATCAAACATATTTAACTTTTATTGTTGGAAAAACTTTTCGAGAATAATTTTATTAATAGAGAAATAAAAAAAAACATAAGGAAATATATTCATGTCCTTGGGTCTGGAGTATATCCATACTCTCAAAGCAATAATTTAATCCAAATTTCACAACGCTCTTATTATAAAAATATTAACAAATAAGAATAGTTAAATATAACCTTGAAGTTTCTTTGACTCAGAATAAAAAACATCATGGACTTAAAGTCTATTATATAGTCACTAACGCTCATTGATTGTCCTAAGTAATGTGAGATTTTTTAAGACATTATTTTCATCCAACACAACACTTATATAGTAATTTAAGGTGATATATAAACGTTTAAATATTTTAATTATAAACATAAGTTTGTATTATAGCTTAGTATAATCTTTTTGTTAACTAACGCGCTTAAAACAGCTTTATCTCATTAATCCGAAAATCATAGAGGTGATTATATATAGAGAATCCAATATGAAACCAAACTCGTCAACAGACAGTGATGAACTTTTGCAAAAAAAAAAAAAATGTAAACTTTTGCAGATGATTCTTCCAGCTGTATTTAACAGTGAAGCAGGGTTGGCATCTTTTTCCATAATGCATGATTATAATTTATCTGAGAATGAAAATTATTGTGTTTGGTATGTTGTAATACAAAGATGTCTTATCATTTGTGTCCATTGATAAATGCAGATACTTTCTATAATTGAACTCATGATACAGAGACTAAAGTAACTTTTGTCTACTTGTTGCATGTAGATGTTAAAATAAGTTGGAAATTGTAAATCAATCTGGCTCATTACAGGTTTAGGTCGAGTTGGATTAAATTTTTCTTACAAATTTTAATACGGGTTGATTTTTGATTCGGTTCATTTAGAATCTGGCTCATCCGAGTTGAATTCGTGGTGAGTCAAGTTGGTGCCGAGTTGGCTCACCAATCCGTAAATAAAGAGTCACACAAGTATTTTTTGTTAAATTGGGCTTTGCATTTGGGTCATGTTAGTTTTTTTTTTAAACCAGCACATAGATAATTTGTATTTTTGTACTGTATTTGGATTGTATTAAAGTTTATTTAGATTTTAATTAGAATTATAATTTAGTTTTGACTAGAAAAAAATTAAAAATTTATATTTTTTTAATTAAGTGAACCCGTGAGCTAATCCGTTTAACCCACTAACCCATGGTGGGCCGGGTCGGATTCAATTTTTTTTGGCTCACTACTAAGTGAGCCGAGTTGAGTTGACTCACTAAATAATCAATCTATGGTGGGTCGAGTCGGATCGGACCAGATTACCCATTTTGACAGCTCTAATTCTATTATATATATATATATATATATATATATATATTTATTTTTATATCAGTTCTTTCATCTCAGAATTATTTTTCTAAAGTTCTTATTAAATGTTTGGTATGTTGTAATACAAAGATGTCTTATGTGTGTCAATAAATGCAGATACTTTCTATAATTGAACTCATGATGCAGAAACTAAAAAAACTTCTGTCCACTTGTTCTATGATATTTATTTATTTTTACATCAGTTCTTTCATCTCACAACTATTTCTAAAGTTCTTATTAAATGATGAGAATACACCAAATTTTAAGAAAGAGAAGGAACAAGCCTTTGAAAAAAAAAAAGAGGGTTAGCTGTTAAGAGACGAAGGATAGCATTAATTTGTAAAATGATGGTTACACATATTTATATATTATAATAATAATAATAATAATAATAATAATAATATTATTATTATTATGTTACGATGTTAAAAAGTAACTTTAAACTTACTTTAATATTAATAAACTAACCTAAAAAAAAATCACACTCATTTATATATATTTTTTAAATAAATTTTCCTATTAATCGATATTTCATTTATGATTTTAAATGAGTTTTAATCTTCAATTTTTTTAAAGGGAGTTGAATTTAACTTGACTCAATCAATCTACGAATTAAACGCAAACAACAATCTTTCTTCCAAATTAGTATAATAAAGATGTGTAATTTTTTCATTTATATTTTGTTGAATAGTATGATAAAAACGGTGTAATATTAGTAATGTTTTCTTGACTATATATAAACATTTTTTTAAAAATAATTCATCATATATTAGTGTTGAACATGACAAAGATATTTATTATTAATTTTAATGTAATTTTCATCTTATAAATTACTTTAAAAATTATTTAAATATTTAAAATAAATAAATAATTTCTTTTACGTAAATTAATGAATCAATCTACTTAATTCACCGAATCGTTATAAATGAAGTCGAATCGAAAAAAATTCTAGTTTACTATAAAATGAATGAAGCATATTATAGTCTCTTAACCAACCCGTAACTTTGACGTGTAGGAATGATTCTTAACACGAAAAGTTGAATAGTTTTGAGAGAGTTGTGAGGTGTATCAACATGAAGTAAAGTGTGTATAATAAAAATGGTGAGTTTGAATATAATTGATTTAGGGTTTCTAGAAGGAGTGGAATAAGAATATGAAGTGGAGCAGGATGTTGTGTAAAGGGGTGGTGAGATGATGATAATAATAGAAAGATGCATAAAAGTCTTTTCCTTTCACGTGCTCTTCTCATTTCCCAATATCCTCTTTTGCACGCTAAAACATCACTCTTAACTAATTTCTGATATCTAGTTACTTACTACTGTTCCAATCTTACACGATAATGCATTATGTTGCAGCATCTGCTACGCAATCGCAAACTCATAACTTTTCTCACAACAAATATTTGTTTTTTATTTAAAAAGTTTTCGGAATATATTGTTAGCTTTATAAGGAAGAGATTTTATCGAGAAGATTAAACATCAATGAAATCTGAGTCTAATCATATAAGATATTGACATCACTTTCAACCCAAAATTTTAAGAATATAGGTTTATGGATTTTTATTTTTATATAATACTCTACTTTCTCATTTCTAACCAATGTGAGACTTAGACTCACACTTTGATTCCTAAGATATATCACCACAACTTTCTCTTCTATACATAATTAATCCATTTTGTCTTATAGTCGGGTGAAAATTGATCTGAAAAAAGTTTGAATTTGGCAGACCAACTCATAAATAAATGTGAAATGTAAAAATGAATACAACTAAATATAATTTTACATGAAGTTATATTTTGAATTCCCTTATACTAAATTAGTTTAATTATTATCTTAAAGTACTTCTAAAGTGTAATTAATAATTCATAAACTATATTTGAAATCCTCTAATAGACTTGGACAGTAAAATAAATAAAATCTTTCAAAATGTAGTTAAATTATTTATAAAATTATTTGTACAATTATAAGTTTCAGTTTTGAAATTATTAAAGTACATACTAATAGGTTTCGATTCTTTAAAAAATTAAAGTCAATGTAAATATTTTGGTTTAATTAATCGTAAAGTACCCAGTTTGGTACTAGAGTGTCAAATTGGTATCCGCTTTTAAAAAAGTGTCAATTGCATCCCAACTTTTGAAAATTGCTTCAATTAGGTCCCTTTCAGACAGAGTTGACTAACGCCCGTTAGTCAACGTGCCACGTGTCAATCTGTGGTTTTTTTGATTTTTTTTTAAATTATTATTTTTTTAATTTTTAATTTTTTTTAAAATTAAAAAAAAATTAAAAATGCCACGTGTCAAGTCCCTGTGTGTGCCACGTGGCATTGTCAGTGCCACGTGACATTGTAATGCCACGTGTCAATGTCACTATCAGATGCCATTGTGATGATTTCTATTTAGTCCCCATTTATGTTTTTTAAATTGACGCTTTTAAAAAAGTGTCAATTGCATCCCAACTTTTGAAAATTGCTTCAATTAGGTCCCTTTCAGACAGAGTTGACTAACGCCCGTTAGTCAACGTGCCACGTGTCAATCTGTGGTTTTTTTGATTTTTTTTTTAAATTATTTTTTTTTTAATTTTTAATTTTTTTTTAAATTTAAAAAAAAATTAAAAATGCCACGTGTCAAGTCCCTGTGTGTGTCACGTGGCATTGTCAGTGCCACGTGACATTGTAATGCCACGTGTCAATGTCACTATCAGATGCCATTGTGATGATTTCTATTTAGTCCCCATTTATGTTTTTTCGTTTCAATTTAATACCTACTTATGTATATTTGATTCAATTTTGACCTAATAATTTTTAATAATTAAAATATTTTTTAATAAAATTAAAAGTAATTAAGTATAAAAGTTTAAAAAAAATTAAGTATTTGATATTTATATTAAAATTTAGTGGTAAAAGTCATTTTAGTACTTATAAATAGCATAACATTCATACAAATAATAAATTTGGTCTGAAATTGAGAGAAACATTATAAATATTAGTACTTAATTTTGTAAAAATATTTATACTTAATTATTTTTAATCTTATAAAAAATGGATTACAAAAATATTTTAATTATTAAAAAAAAAATTAGGTCAAAATTGAATCAGATACACATACTTAGGTACTAAATTGAAACAAAAAGACATATGTGGGGACCAAATCGAAATCAACACAATGACATCTAATAGTGACACTGACACGTGGCATTGTCAGTGTCACATGGCATTGTAATGCCATGTGGCACTGACAATGCCACGTGTCACACACAGGGACTTGACACGTGGCATTTTTAATTTTTTTTAAAAAAATTTAAAATTTAAAAAAAATTAAAATTTAAAAAAAAATCAAAAAAACCACAGATTGACACGTGGCACGTTGACTAACGACGTTAGTCAACTCTGTCTGAAAGGGACCTAATTGAAGCAATTTTCAAAAGTAGGGATGCAATTGACACTTTTTTAAAAACGGGTACCAATTTGACACTCTAGTACCAAACTGGGTACCTTACGATTAATTAAACCTTTTAAAATAAACGTATCGATGTATCAAATACATATCATATCTGATACACATATTATATCTGTGCATCATAATATAAAAGTAATTATGATTATATAATGTACGACAAAGTTCATTGGCCTGATTAGAAACATTTCGATTGTGTAATTGGAGATAAGTTGTTTGAAAAGATAATAAGAAAGATTCTAATAATTACAAGTTGATGTGTTGGAAAATTACTGATTTAATATTATTTAGAATTTCGATAATTTTTTGTACATTATTATACAATATGTATAAAATAATTATCTTAAATAACCATTTATTATATTATACTTTTAAACTATTAAAATTTCTATAATGTGATAAATTTATTGTTATTATTATCTTTAATTTTTAAAATAATGTTAAATAAAATAGGTAATTTAATAAAGTAATTAATAAATATTATTTGAATTTTGAAAATTTTAATAAATTGTTTTAAAAAATACTGTTTAAACAATTTTTGGTATGTTTTAATCCTTCGTTAAATATTAAAAGATACTAAAATATAATATATTCTCTTACAATCATTTTTTTTATTGTTAAAATACAGCCTTTTATAAAATAAAAAGTAAATTTTGTTATAATTTTGAATTTTAAAAAATACTAAATGATAATGTGAATATAAATATATTTTGTGAAAGTTTACAAACATCGATACTTTTCCTAACAAATTTATTATCTTTTAAAATATATCTGTTTTAAACTATTTTAACATGTATAAATCTAACAATTATTTTGATTGCCAAAATTTTTATTTATAATGGATTTTTTATGTTTGAATTTCTAATTTTAATCATCATAAACATGTGTTTTGTTGGGTATAAAATATTAACAAAAGATGATTATATTAAAAGATATTGAAAAAAAGCTAATGCAAATTTTAAGATTTAGTTATTGCCTAATTAGACGCTACCATTTGTAATAAATAAAACTTACAAGATTTATATGATTTTACAATTAAATTTTTGCAAGATTCATTTGAAAATGATCCGTTTATACAATATTAACTTCTTTAATTTTCAAAATTTGTGTGAATGTTCTACGAAAAACACTCAGGTTAATTAAATACATACCAAAATATGCATAAAAAACTTCTAAAAATTTAATAATTTTATCATATTTAATATTATTTTTTCTAAAATAAAAAAAAAATTCACAAAAAGACAGTGGAAGAGAACTAGAAAACAAGAATCCACCCTTCCAAAGTCAAATATCTATGAATATTCACTTTCCCTCTCGCGCGCAAATTTAGAACTCAAAAATTTGGGAGTAGCTGCCACGCTGGCGATCCGCGACAACGCCCTTCACCCAATCACAACCAATGCTCAAGCTCTATATAAACTAAAAACCATTACCAATCTTCTCACCATTCAAAAACACTCAGTTCCCTCCTTTGTACAACAACAACCGAATTCACCAATTTCAGTTTCAATCTCGAAATCAACCACGATGAGTTCCGCAGAGGTTGCAGCACCAGCGAAGAAGGGTGGAAGGGGCAGGCCCAAGACAACAAAATCTGTTTCTCGTTCCTCCAAAGCCGGTCTACAGTTCCCCGTTGGCCGTGTTGCTCGCTACCTCAAAGCTGGTCGCTATGCGCAGCGCGTTGGATCCGGTTCCCCAGTTTACCTCACTGCGGTTCTTGAATACCTTGCCGCTGAGGTGCGTTTAATTATTCGTTTTACAATAGTAAATCTTTTTTAACGATTTTTTTGTCTTTCAATTTTTAATAATTGTTCTGGGTTTAGGTTTTGGAACTTGCGGGAAATGCTGCGAGGGACAACAAGAAGACGAGAATTATTCCAAGGCACATTCAGCTTGCGGTGAGGAACGACGAGGAACTGAGCAAACTCATGGGATCTGTAACCATTGCTAACGGTGGGGTTCTGCCCAAAATTCATCAGAATTTGCTGCCCAAGAAAGCTGGCAAGGGGAAAGCTGAAATTGGATCTGCTAGTCAGGAGTTTTAGATTTTAGGGTTTGATGTCATATTTTAGTACCAGTGATCATTTCAATGTAGTTTTGATATGGGTATATTAGGGTTCAGATTGGATGATGTATAGTCCTTCAGTTTGTGAAAAATAATTATTTGTTTTTTCACTAAATGGTTTGCCATATTTTCTTCCTAATGTTCTTTGCTTTGCTTAAATTAAGTCAATTCAAAATTGAAGTATGATTAAATTAACAGTTTAACCAGTGTTTTACATAAAAGAAACTTAATGTGTTGCTTAGTACATTCCTGATTGAAGATTTGTTAAAATAGACCAGTTAATAATTAAATTTTTATGTAAATATTATTTTGTAAAATAAGTGAAGTGAATCGAAGTTTATGTTTGTGTTTATATACGAGGTTTTGCAGCACATTGAATATACCAAGTTGTTTAACGTTGTTGCTTGTAGCTTATGAAAAAACTGTTTCTCCTTCCCTTTTCTCTACCTTCAACCCAAAAACTCAGATCACCACCGTGTCACCTTCAACACCATAAATGGCTCTCCTCTTCGCTTTTGCCAAAGGAGACCAAATGGAACTCCAAAACCAACGTCATAATCACACACCCAACTCTTGTTGTGATGGAATCATGTTCCTCCATGTATCAACTAAGGCAGATTCAAGCGCGCATGACCCTCACTGGCTTAATCACCCACACCTTCCCCCTTAGCAGGCTCCTAGCTTTCTGCGCCCTCGCCGATGCCGGCGACCTTCGCTACGCCCACCGTCTTTTCTGCCGTATTCTTGAACCCAACACCTTCATGTGGAACACCATCATTCGAGGCTATAACAAGGCCCGAATTCCCGCCATGGCCTTCTCCTTCTTCCTCGATATGCTTCGACTTCGCGTTCCGTTCGACCCCAGGACCTTCGTCTTCACGCTCAAGGCCTGCGAACACTTTTCGATGGCTTCACAGGGGGAGTCCGTGCACTCCCTTGCTCGGAAAACTGGGTTTGATTCCAAGTTGCTCGTGCGGAATGGGTTGGTTCATTTTTACGCTGTTCGGGGTTGGTTGAACCACGCGCGCGGGGTGTTTGATGAAATGCCGGTCAAGGATGTTGTTACTTGGACCACGATGATTGATGGGTATGCGGCGTGCAACTGTTCTGATGTGGCAATGGAGCTATTTGGTTTGATGTTGGAGGGTGATGTTGAGCCCAATGAGGTGACGCTGATTGCGGTGCTTTCAGCTTGCTCAGATAAGGGTGACCTTGGTATGGGGAAAAGGATTCATGAAATTATGGAGAAGAAGAATGTGAGGTGGGGTTTGAGTTTACACAATGCTTTGTTGGATATGTATGTGAAATGTGGATGTTTGGTGGCTGCTAGGGAGGTTTTTGACAGAATGGAAAGTAGGGATGTTTTCTCTTGGACAAGCATGGTCAATGGGTATGCTAAATGTGGTGACTTGGAGTCTGCAAGGAGGTTCTTTGAACAAACTCCTCAGAAAAACGTGGTATGCTGGAGTGCGATGATTGCAGGATATTCTCAGAATGACAAACCGAAGGATTCATTGAAATTGTTTCATGAAATGCTTGGGGAAGGTTTTGTTCCGGGGGAGCACACCTTAGTGAGTGTGCTCTCTGCTTGTGGCCAACTAAGTTGCTTTAGTTTGGGCCATTGGATACATCAGTATTTTGTTGACCAAATAAGAATACCGATGAGTGTTACTTTGACAAATGCAATTATAGATATGTATGCCAAATGTGGAAGCATAGATTCGGCTACGGAAGTCTTCAGTGCAATGTCGGAGAGAAACTTGGTTTCTTGGAATTCTATCATTGCAGGTTATGCTGCCAATGGTCGAGCAAAACAATCTATTGAAGTTTTTGATAAGATGAGATGTATGGGATTTGAACCGGATGATATTACATTTGTGAGTTTGTTGACAGCTTGCAGTCACGGTGGCTTAGTTTCTCAAGGTAAGGAATACTTTGACACCATGGAAAGAAAATATGGGATAAAACCAAAAAAGGAACATTATGCTTGCATGATTGATCTACTAGGTAGAACTGGCCTCGTAGAAGAAGCTTACAAGTTAATAAAAAACATGCCAATGAAGCCTTGTGAGGCTTCTTGGGGTGCCCTTTTAAGCGCTTGTAGAAAGCACGACAATGTTAAGCTGGCCACTTTGTCTGCTTCTAATCTTCTAAGCTCGGATCCAGAAGATAGTGGTGTTTATGTGCTTCTGGCAAATATTTGGGCTAATGAGAGAAAATGGGGTGATGTGAGGAGGGTGCGAAGTTTGATGAGAGACAAAGGTGTGAAGAAGATTCCTGGTCATAGCTTAATAGAGATAGATGGCGAATTCAAAGAGTTTTTGGTGGCGGATGAATCACATCCTCAATCTGGGGAGATCTACAGAGTACTGGATGAAATATTTTTGTTATCAAAATTGGAAGATTCGGGCTGTGACTGCGACTCATAATCTTCAGTCAGGACAAATATGTCTCTCCATGAAATTCCATTAAAGCTAGAAACTCAACCTTATCTTGGGAATAAAGTGGACGGTGAATGTGGAGTCTCCTGTTCTGTCCGGTAATTCCTTGAACTACAAAGGAATTGTATTTGTATTGCTATCTTTATGGTGGCTATTTACCGCATATAATGTTATTTATATATTCCTGTTCACGTCTCTAGGAACCTTCGACATGCTATTAGGCTTAACCTTCTTATGCACGCCTAAAATTTAAGCTACAGCAATGCAATTCACGAGTTCAGTTCATTAAGGTCACTGGGCTTTATTTTGACTCTCGTAGACTGCTCTTGTCAACTTGTATGCAAATTGTGGTGCTGTGCTATGAATTTTAGCCAAGGAAATCTGTGATCACCTTCCATCCAAACAATTGGTTGTCTCAACTTGATGCTTTCGGGGTATGCAAAACTTGGAATGGTTAAAGATTCTAGTTTCATATGTGATCCTGTCGTTGAAAATGACTTGTTTTGTTGGAGTGTTGTGATATTTAGTTCCACTGAAAATGACCAGCCATATGAGGCTCTTCAGTTTGTTCAATGAAGTGCAACGACAGAGAATAGTGTCTGATCAGATCATGATGTTCAGTGTCCTTTCTGCTTGTACTGGTGTTGGTGCACTTGTTCAAGCGAAATGAGTTCATACATAAGCCTATAAATTAGGGTTTGGAAGAGCTCTACGATTGTCAATGTTATGAACCTCTAAATAATGTTAATATACTGCTGTGGTTTGTCTACAATTAGGTTATATCGATCAAGTGCAGTGCATCTTTTGTCGCCTGGATTCGCAGACTAGAAGCCATCTTTTTGACAGAATTTTTTTCCTGGTAGGAAGAGTTTACCTGGCTACTGGCTTCGTGCAAGCTCAATTTGCTTCAGACTATCTTTCACTTCCGAGAATTTTCCTTGAGGTATATTTTAGACTTAAATTGGTCATACTATAGAAGTTATTTATTGTAAAAGGAACCATGATATTCATTATTGGTTTCAAATTTAGCTGTTCTGCAGTAGCCCCCGAAGTTGGCCTTGATAAACAAGTCTTCTCTAGGTTTTCCACTCTTCATCTATTTAGGGTGTTTTAAAGATAATCATGTTCCAGAGACACTATCATTGTTAAATATGAAAAAATAGATTTTTTTTTTCTGTTAAATTATACCCTTGTTGATATTAACGAGTCCTTTACTTACTTTTTTTTTCAAGCCACTTGACCCACAATGCCCTGAACATTGGCATCCTCTGCAAGAACAATTCTCCAATAGACAGTAGTTATGACTATTTGCAAATTTGGCTGGATATGCCTTCGTTCCTAACTCCATGGCTGTTAGTGTTGAAGGCTTTGCTTTCTTTGACAATTATGAGGAACACATGTTCATATTAAGTTAAAAATCCAAGTAATATGCACACAAATATGCACTACCTTGTGGTAGTGAAACATCACCCTCTTCCTCTTATAATGTGTTTGGATCCACATACGGATGGAAATTGACTTGAAAACGTGTTTGGATTTGCATGTTTCCGCTGATTTGAAAGTGTGGATTTGTAGGTGAGTTGCAAAATTTGACACTCTTTAAAACGAAGAGAAGTGCAGAAAAAGCTAAATAATCGTATTAAAATTACTTTATTGTTCCTCTTTTATTTATATATATATATATATATATATATAAATAAAATTTTAATTTTAATTATTATAATAATTAGTATTATATAATAATAATGATGATAATAATATTATTATTATTCAAATAAATATCTTTTGTAAATAAATTAATTCTATAAAATAAATATATTTAAAGAAATATGGAGTTAAAATTATATAGTCCATATTATAAATTATTTCAAGTTATAATTGAGAATAATAATAATTATTTTAAGTTATTAATTATAATATGAATAAATTATTTTTTTTGTAGTTTTAAATAACACTTTTAATTTTATTTGAATATCATTTTTTCTATTTACAATGAAGGGTAAAATAGTAATCATATAATTTATTCTATTACAAATTATAATTTATTAAATTTTATCAATCACATCATACACAAACTTTCATAAACTTTCCACTCAAATCATACAATCTTTCCTTTAATCCAAACAACCCTATTTTTAACTACAAATCAACGCAAATCTACTTCTTTAAATCTATACCCCAACATTAAGGGTGTGTTCTTTTGGGAGGAATGATTTGAGGGACAGGAAATGAATTAATTTGAGTGTATTTGAGAGTAAAATTTATGTGTTCTTTTTAAGAGATTTAGAGATGATAATAAAGTGGATTTGAGAGAAAATTTTGTAAAAGTTTATGAAAGATTTAACTGATGTGATAGATAAATTTTTTTTTAATAAATAAAAAATAAAAAATACTAAATTATCCTTGTTAGTGAATATAATATAAAATAATTTTTGGAAGAGTTGAAATAATATTTTGTAGATAATAGGTTAATTAAGAGTTTTGAAGAAAAAAATTATTATTATAACAAATAAAGAATAAATTGCATTTGATATAAGAAAAATTATAAAATATTTAGATATTAAGTAATATAGTGGTTAAATTAAAATGTAAAAAATAAAAATCACATTTTATTATTTATTTTGTATTTTTAAAATAGCTTTGTTTTCATCTTGATTTATTTATTTTTTCATGTTATTTAGAAATTAACATATAAATAAAAAATTCAAAACTTTTTGACAATGAAGGAAATACTTTCTAGGAAATGTTTGGTAAGCATCGAGGCTACCATTTTCATCTCACTATTAGCATGCATGATCCATTGAGGCTATCATTTTCATTCTTATCTCAATGTTTGCACTATAATATGGATCTATTTTCATTTTCATTTTTCATTTCTGACCCATCATTATTGCTACTACCATGCAAGGTCCAGTTTTTCCGCTTTTTTTCAGAAGAAAATCACAACCTCACTCTGCTGCATTTTACATATTCTAAACATATTTTTAGTCACTTAAATTTGTATTATTTAGCAATATTGTGGTAGTGATATATATATATATATATATATATATATAATCAAAATCATATGATGTCTTATCATGAATGTTCTAGTTCGTGAAAAGTGGTGGATCTCGGTCAAAAAGTTTGAAGGACCAAAATAATATATTCAAATTTTATATATTTATTTATTATTACTAATATAATAAGTATGTATAATTTAGTATTGAATAGTACCGTTTCAAAAATTTTAATTTCTTAAATTTTATTTAATGATACCGTTTCAGGAATATTCTAATCCTTACACATAAACGTCAGAAATATAATTAAAAATAATTTAATAAAAATACTAAATTCCCTTCATCATCATTCTTATTTCATATAAAAATATATAATTTGTTATATATTTGATTTCTTATATTTTTGTTGGAAAATTACATCTAAAAGTGGAGATGTTATCAATAAATATTTGATTTCACATTATTATAAAAAAATTCTAAAATAATGATCAATTTTAATAGTAAAAAATATGTTTAGAAATCAACTTTTTAACAAGAGACAAATTTTTTTTTTCTAGTTAAAACATTAATAGTTAATTATTGATTAATTTAGATATTAATTCATAATAAAAATTATTTTAATTGAATGATTATTATAGACCATATTCTAGAGTTAGTTCATACTAAGACCATATTCTAGAGTTAACATAGAACTGTAAAGATCGAAAGGAAATATTATATTAAAATTCTAATGGTTATTGTTATCGAAGTAAATATTATATTAACCTTCCATTGATCTTAAAGTAAAAAATAATTCATATCCAGTTAAAGAGTTTTATTAGATGTCAATTTTGATTAATAATAATAAGTTAATTTATTATCGATTTAGTAATGAACCGATAAGGTCAAACAATATTGAGTGTTCTTATATTTGTTGAAAAAAAATATTATTGATTGAATTAAAGAAATTAATTTCATTAATATTTTTTATTAAGTAGAATATTATTATATTTTTTTGTTAGAAAAAAAATAATTAATATAAAATTTAAGATTTATTGTTGATTGAGACTTGATCAATTAAGTTAGTAACTAAATATTTTATTTTAAATATAATTTTAAAGAAATCTAATTTATTATTAAAAATACAAAAATAAATGTAAGACTTGAGAGAGCATATAACCAACCTCCTCAGTTAACAAATACATGCAAATAGGCTCTCTTGGAAAAAAAAAAGGGTTTTCCATAATCTCTTTTTTATGTTATCCTTAGGTAACAAATAGATGCCCAGAGGCTCTATTGGAAAGAAAAGGGGTTTGGGTCGGTTTTGAATTTTAAATTGAAACCTAATCGAAGAGCTTGGCTTTGTTTCAAGGATTTCAAAACAATAAAAAAAAATGGTTTAATAATGATTTTGGTGTCCATTTTTGTAGTAAAATCTTAATTTGGCCATTCTATTTCTTTTCATCTCAATTTGGTCTCTTCCGTTAGTGGTATAGTAACACCTTAAAGGAGTACCACGTGTCAGTTCCTGAATTTTTTAACTTTCTTTTTGAATTTTATTTTATTTTTTATTTTTGAATTTTATTTAAAAAATAAAAAAATTTGTCAAGTCTCAAGTTGTCATCGTATCACGTGATAGTGACTGAGTAATGTGGCGGTGACAATGACACGTGTCACCTATATGTCAGGTGTCATTTCCACTCTCTTAATTTGCTCCCTTTATTCTAATTTTGGTCTGAATTTAGTCTCAATTTTTGTAAAAATTGAGCAATTTTGTCTCTATGCAAATTGAAATCAAATTTAATTTCTATATAAATGAACACAAATATTTCTATCAAAATTGATATTTTAAGTAAATATTTTTAACAAATTAAGTTTATTTAATTAATATTTTACATTGATTTTTTTTTAAATTGTTTTAAAGTTATTAATAGAAAATAATGTTAATAGAAAAAAAATCATAAATTATATTAATATTTTATTACATCGTACTTTAATATTTGTTTATTTGAATTTATATTTCAAATAATTGTACATTTTAAAATGTGTAAAGTTTAATAATTTGTACACAAATGTTTGAATTGGTGTAAAAATAACAATTATAAAAATTATAAAAATAATTTTAACTAGTTCATGTAACAATAAAAAATATGTAAATTTAAAATTTGAAAACAATTTTATGTAAAGTGGAATGTGAAACACAAATTTAAATAAATTTAGTTATGTTAAAAATATATAATAAAAATATCAATTTGAATAAAATATCAATTTGATTAAAAATATCAAATTTAATAAAAATATTTGTATAACATTTATATAAAAATTAATTTTTATTTCAATTTGGAGAGGGATGAAATTGCGTTATTTTTACAAACATAGGGACTAAATTGAGACAAAAATTAGAATACAGAGACCAAATTGAGAATGAAGAAATGATACCTGACATAATACTGACACATGACATTATCACTTTTACATCACTTTGTCACTGCCATGTGGCACGACGACAACTTGACACGTGACAAATTTTTTTATTTTTTAAGAAAATCAAAAAAATAAATAAAAAATCAAAAAAATAAAAATCAAAAAATTCAGTAACTGACATGTGACACCCCATTTAACGTTGTTACTATACCATAACAGAAAGGAATAAATTGAGATCAAATTTTCCAAAACAGAAACCAAATTGAGATAAAAAAAAATAGACGAACCAAATTGAGATAAAAAAAATAGATGAACCAAATTGAGATTTTGCTATGAAAATGGAGACCAAAGACATGATTAAACAAAAAAAAAATTACTTTTTTTTCTATTATCGGTTATTTAGACCGATTTCGATATGAAAATAATTTTTTAACAAATAAGTTTTTGACAAAATTATTGATTAGAATAATTTTTTATTATTGATCGGGGTTTATTCAATCAATCGGGACTGACCTCGTATTGACTTTTAACCTGGATTTGTTTGTCTTGACTTTCGATCTGGATTAGTTTATCTTAACCTTCAGTCCAATCCAACTAAAAATTTAGGTTGAAAATTTGGATTGGATATTTTGAATTTCTATATTTAAAAATCTTGATTCATACAATGGATATTTAATCCAAAAGTATATAAAACATAGAACATATTGAAATTCAATGATTGAATTTTTTTAGTTCATTTATGTCTTCAAATATGTTTACTTCCATGTTTCAATAGATTATCTACAAATACAAAGTTGTTATGATTATCTATAATTACATTAGTACACCAATAGAAAAATACATTGAATATGTATGCTAGATATAGTGATAAAAAAATTGTTTTATATCACAAGTTGAGTGCAACAAGAGAAAACGTGAGTTGAAAACTCCTCCCTTTTGATAAAAGCTCTAGCACATTTAATAGAATATCAACACATCATGTCATTGGTAAGAGAAAAGGATAATTAGAGTGGAAATCATATTAAGTTGAGTTCAATAGAAAAAGTGTTGATAATGCTCTAACATCCTTAATTTAAGATCAACACACCAACTAACAATATTTCTTAAGCATTTGTTAATCTCTTGAGTGACGCCGAAAATACATCATTTATTGCACGTATAAAGAACTATAGCTTAAGATCCATAAAACTCTATTCTCAATTCTCAAGTTACTTCTTGAGGTTGAAGAAAACGAAAATGTTGTGGTGTATATTGTTGAAAATAAAATTATCAAGTATAATCGGTAAATATATTGTTCTATAAATAATATTTTGATTAATAATTATAATACATTATAAATGGAGAGATATTAGTGCATAAGACATTAGAAGAAGACTACATGGCTTCCATATCATGAAGAACTGGTTGGTTAATAATGCAACACGTAGACGTTGTACTCTACAACAACATTTCCAGTCTTCAAATCAAACGTGTGAGTCTTTGCCTGGGCATACCCACGTACAAACCGAAAAGCCCTACTTCCTCCGATGATCGACATTTCCCTTATACCGGAGAACACCGCATTCCGTCCCAACAAGCTCAATGTGTTGCCATTGTATTTCCCTTCGCTGAACACGAAGTTCAATACCATCAATAGGCCCAATTCATGTTGGGCCGCAGATCCGTATATTCCTTGAGCCTTTCCCACAACTTTGGATTCGGGTTCGGGGCCATAGTCAATGGGTCGTCGATCATGGCTATGTATCCGAAAAGCGTGGAGGAAGAGTTGGTGGAAGGAGACTCCGCCACTCTGACGGCGGTGGGGTTTGGGCCACTGACAATGTCATGGAAGAAGAAGTGAAGGTGGCTCAACTTTTCCTTCTTTAGTCCCAAAGACTTCAGAGATAGGTTTTCATAGAATGTAGAAGATTTTGCGCTACCAAATGACAAGATTAGGTTCAGAACGGTGATGCTAAAAATGGTTGAGACTTTTGGTGTTGGCCATTGTAATGAGAGGGAAAATTAAGATGTGTGAGGAAAGAGACATTTTCATTCAGGATTTATAGAATGCAAAATTGAAAGGAATGAATTGGCAAAAAGGTTTTGCAAACAAAATTTATAGTTTTGACAACTAAAATAACCATTTACAGTTATATTATACCAAAATTTGTTCCCAAAGTTTATGGTGACAGACAAACTTTTGGGACAATATGGAATATTTTTCTTTGCTTCTTGTTCAAATGTGTCATTGTTAGTTTTGAACTTTTTATGACACTATAGTTTTTACATATTATAGTTTACGTAATATTTTATAATTGAAAGAAAAAATCGTTAATTAGAATATATAAATATCAAATTTCACATCTTCTTTTATATTTAATATAAAATACGGAAGTTTTGTATAACATTTCTGATCATATGTTTTCATCATTTTGAGTTTCTTTTATGAATAAATATTAATATGGAATTATTTTGAAATAGTTTACAAAAATAAGATTGTTTTTCCCTTTCACCATAGAATCAAAGTATTAATATCTATTAATTAAGATTAGGAATGACAATAAAGTGAGACAATTAATTAGTAGGATTATGCTTATCAATTCTATCTAAAAAATTTAACTTAATTATTAGTCTTAGTATTGGTCAAGTATTTATAAAACAAAAAATACCAAGAAATGTTTTTATATTCACTAGTGTAAAACTGTTTTCAAAATTGCTTAATAAGATTCAATTATCTTTCAAAATGGCACAATATTTTTTAAAAATTTTGCACAATTACAAGCTTTGATTTTTTAAATAATTGAAACCTAAAGTCATCCCAAAATTTCAAAAATATTATTACTTTTGAATTTTATCTTTGTGATAGAGAATAATCATCAGTTTTATAAAGAATAGATGCTTATTCCGTTGCTAGAGTTAACTTTTCAAACATTTAGAATCAATACTACAATCCTCTTGATTTTCATCTTGTTCCATTTTCATCATTGGCTCATTTGTTCGTTTTCTCTTCTCTCGTTTTTTTTTTTATGTTTCGTTAAGGCTCGTTATGTTCATATGCATTTTGTGTTGTCATTTGAGTCCAAGTTTTGCATTCAAGTGACATTGATGTAGCACACATTTCAAGATATAAATTCACACCCTCTTCAAGTATTTGTTATGATAATGAGGATATAAGATCTTATATTAAGTCTAAGATTATGTTGGACCCAAAGGTTTACATGAGTATACTCAAACAATCTATTATCAAAATCAATACATGAGATTTTTGCCGGTACATATTGATCACGAAACTCTAGTTACTCTATTTGATCACCTTGTAGTAGGTTTTGTTTACACAACTTTACAAAACATTTCTAACTTATGTAGGGACCTAACCTGTGATAATTTATATATTTAAAAAAATTAAAAATTTAAAAATTTCGCATATTAACACATAGCATGTAGGAAAAAAGTGTCAACGTCAATTTAACGAAGATGAACAAATTAAACAAAAAATAATTAACAGACCAAAATGAACCAAATAAAAAATTAGAGATTAAATTAATAATTATATCTTTTTTATATACAGAACTAAGGAAAAAAATAATAGAAAAATGATATAGTTAAGAAAAATTATAAACTGACATATGGTTTAATTAGACATAATACTACTGTATACTCTATAATTGATTAGTTCATGTGCTTTTCATAAAACCATAATGATTTTTAGAGTCAGAATATAACATTAACTATCCCTCAAATTGTTTCACTGCTCATATGGCTGTGTGACGCGCTCCATTAATGCAAAAAGCCTACACAATTTGGAAGTTAACCTTCCAACACAATTATTATTATTTTTTCAGAGAATTTGTAGAATGTTGATTTTGAAATTGATTTCAAAGCGTTATAGTAAAGACGACGATAAGTTAAACTAGGAATGAAATTTAAACTCGTCTTCGAGAGTATTATTCAAACTTGTTCCGTTTTATTGGAGAATATTAAATGAATATGAGTATATATATATATAATAGATTATTTTTTATTTTTTCAAATTATAGTGTAAATTACTAATTAAATCAAATATAATATTTTTAACTATTTTTTAATGTAAATAATTATATGATATGCAAGAAATTTATCTACTATTTTATTTTTTAATCTTTTTTGATAATTATCACAGAAAAAATCTTTCTACTTTCTAAAGATCGATATAATTCAAATTTATTTGATAAATTTTTAAAATTTGAATGTGTAAGAATATCTACAATAAAATTGCAAACATAATAATAAAATTATTAATTATAATAAATAAACAAGTAAAAAGCTCATAATAAATATTATCATCTTTGTTGCTTTTAAATTTAATTAATTATTTGAGTTTTATCTAAAAATTATTAATTGTTTAACTTTTAAAATAATGAAAATATATTATTAAATTTTAACGAGGAAGAAAAAATTTGGGGGCCGAGGCCTCCTGTAGAAAACTAAGGTCGCGCCATTGATTGTCGAATAATTTACAAGAGATATTCTATGTACCCACCCCACCATTCAGATATTATATTAATATAAAGAAAAAAAAAAAAACCATTTCATCGTTGTTATGTCACTTCACACGCAATCCGAGTTAACTGAATTTTTCTTTGCTCTGTGGTCATCGTTTCTATTGAAATTCACATCTTCAATTTTTTTTTATAAATTTTTATACCAGATATTTAATAATCATATAATTTTTTTAAACACTTATAATATGTGTTTTTTTATGATGCACCTACTTAATATCAATAAAGGTTATGTTTTTCATTAATTGGACTTGTTTTACATTTACGTTAGAATTTATTTTGTTGAATCTTCCCTGCATACATTTATAATAAAATAATAAAAGATAAACTTGTAAAGTATAGATACTTTGATAGAGACTAGTAGCATTAAAATTTTCATCACCACCATTTTTTCAACCTTAATTTATATTATATATTCTTGGAATGACCTTAAGTATAGGAATGAAATTTGAGCTTAAACTTATTATCTGGCATTTAATATTCAACCTAAATTTTGCCACCTACCATTCATTCAACTTCAAAGCGTATACAAGTCAACTTTCTTCACACACTAGCATAGCATTCAAGCCATGCACAAAATATCAACTAGTGATGTTTGATAAATCATTCACCTACTATTTTCTTTCACTTCAATTTAATGAAACATCTTTTCAAACTTTTCTTTAAATATTTTGGAAATGATTACTGTTACTAGAAAAGTAAACATTGATTAAGGTTCCAAAAATATAATGTTTAATACGAGACCAAAATAAAGTAAGTGACTCAAATGAATGATTAATCTTAATAAATACCTTTAAGCAATAGTCGTTCTTGAAAACACTTTTATTAAAACAAAGCAAGATATTTTTTTTAATTAGAACAATTATGTTGAGTGACACCGTTTAGGAACTCTTTTTCATGAATAAAATATATTTGGAAAAAATTATGTCATAATTAAATTTTTATTATTTTTTATCACAATTAATGTCGGATTTAAGATCTAAATCAGTGGGGATAATTAAAAATTATTTGGATATTAATCATATAACCTTTAAAAGTAAAAATAAAAAATTAAATGAAACAAAATTAAGTAGACAAATATATAAGATTAGAGAGAAAAAAAAATATTTTTTTTCGAAATATTTGGTGATAATTTTAACAAAAATAGAATGTATTTTGGTCATGATATATTTTGGATTGTAATACCAATGTAATCTTAACCTTAGTTATAATGAACAATCTAAAGAAGGATTTGGTCATGATATATTTTCAATTGTTGGGCTCATGAAAATAATGCAATAATTAAAAACAAATTGGACTATTACTTTATTTTTTCATTTCTCTCTATTTATTTTTTTTGCTAAAATTAAAGTTTGAAATTCTTTTTAAAAAAAATATTTCACCTTTTTATTTGTCATTAACTAAAAACATTCTTTTGAAAATAAATTTATTCATCCGGATAAAATTGAGTGTTGACATCCTTAATTTATTAAGTAACATAAAAAACATATCATCTTCTTTATTGTCTTTGATCCTTAGTTCTTTTTGTTTTTCCATTTGAAGAGCTTTTCATTTGCTTAAACAATTTCAATAGTTTGACAGTAATTTTTCTTAGATCTCCAAAATATTTTTTCTTTTATCAAAATATTAATTATGCATTTTTTCCTTTGTTCAATTTCATTAAATGGTTTATCAAATTATTTCTAGGAGCATTTCATAATTTTTACTTATTTTTAATATTTTGATTTGTTGATTATTTTGATCATGTAAAATATTATTTGGATGAGTTTTTATATTATTTTGTGTATTTTATTCATTCTCATAAAATCAATTTTACCACTGCAATTGTATAAATATGTTTCATTTATTATAATATAATAATTTATTGTCATAAATACTTTTTTATCAACATCTAACATATATTGAGGTTCCAAAGATAAAAAATCTATATTTAAATTTGAATTATTATTAGTTTAATTTTATTAATTATTGGTGCAATTTTGTTCAAGTGAGATATTATAAATTATTCATAGTATAAAAAAAATCTCATTAGAATTTAGAGAAAGAAAGTAAATTTATACAACTATACTATTTTTGTTAATATTTTACATCATGAAGAAAAGAGAATATGCTATTTTTGTAAAATCCATTTTGTTTAAAACAAATATTCAACTGCCTCCTTTCTATCCAAACACAAGTCTCTTATTTATCCCAACACCAGTTCATTCTTCCCTTTTCACTCAACCTTGATCCTCTGTTTTCTCATATGAATCTTAATCCTTTCTTGAATCAGAGGACAAATTTGGGTTCGTGGCGAAGTTCTCTTCAAATCTACCTGAACAATTTCTTTCTTCGAGTAAGTTGATAATCTTACCTCCACCCCCTTTTTCTTTTTTGGGATTTTAATTCCGCTTTGATCATGATCAGAGCCCTAATTATTTTCTGTGTTCTTGAGTTTTGGTTCCTTTAGGTTGAATTGGGCTTTTACAACTTAAAAATTATCTTGGGGGTGCTTCATTGTTTCAATCTTGGTCTACGTTTGAGTTAAGAGAAGCTATTTTGTTTTGATGGAAGTAAATTTGTTTTGCATGTTATAATTTGATAGATTGAATTGCTTGAATTGTTGTGTTTTTATGTGTTGAATTCATGGGTGCATGTGAAATTTTAGTGGTTTGTGGTTTTTGATTTTGAATGTTAAAAACAGGTGAAAATGTTATTTTATTTCAAGCGAAAATCTTTAGCTTAAGCGAGAGTCCTATCGCTCAAGCGAAAGAGAAATTTGACTCAAATAAAAATAGTCAAAATTTCACTTTGTTATTTGTTCGAATTTTAGCTCAAGCGAGCATCTTTAGCTTAAGCGAGAACTCATGCTCCTTAAGTGAAAATCTTTAACTTAGGCGAGAAAGCCATTGGAACTCTTTTTGTTTCTATTTAATTTTAGCTCAAAGAAAGCCCTTGTCACTTGAATGAGAATTTCTAGCTCAAGCGAGAATGCTTTAGAGTTTTAATTCCTTATTTTTAACATGTAATTAAATGAGTTAATTTTAAAAATATAATGTATGAAGCTATGCATGAATGATGTGGTACTTGAGACTTGCCTTGATGTGTTTTTGCATGAGATATGAGTTATTCTGAGATAACATGTGAAAGATGTTAGAATTTCATGAAGAGATTCCCTTGGTGGTAATATAGTGTATGTACTGATCTATGGATTCACGTAAGGTATCTTGACATTCTAAATGATCATTCAAATTCATATAGAGTATAATGGTTCATGGGGTAAGAGTAGCAAGAGGTCCTAATCTAATGCAATATAATGGTCTTAGATGATCAAGGATTAACCTTGTATATGGTAAGGTGAAACCCATTAGCAACCTCTCTACAGAGTACTAGAGGTCACCGCAAGTGCAAAGTTTTTAGTGAATCCAATTTCATTATATGTATCAAGATAATTGAATTAGAGTGTCTACTATTGCTTGGTATTACTTGTTGCTTGTATTATAATGACTTGATTATTATTTGTAATTTAATTTCATTAGCTTACTCTCTTTTTTATGTCTTTGTTTCTTGTGTCTTTTCTTTTATCATAGCCACCATAACTTGATGTGAGCAAATAAGGAGACTCATGTTGATCCTGATCAAATGAAATAGTCACCATAACTTGGTGTGAGCAAATGAGGAAACTCATGTTGATCCTGATCAGATGGAGGGAGATGTTGTGGTTTAGATTGGATATTTATCTTTCTTCACCTTCTTTTGAAAAACTCTAGTGTTCATGTTTATAGTTTTTCTTTAGGTTGATTTGGGCCCTTGGGTATCATGTATACTTTGTATATTTTGAATCACTGTAATAATTATTTTGTTATACTCTCTAATCTTGCTCAATTATATTAAACTATGTGATGTTTTATTTAACAATGTTTTTTTTATTAAATAGGACATTACAATTTTAATATTAAATATTTTGATAATATCATGATTTTTTTCCTAATTTTTATTTTCTTATATAAATAATTTAATTGCTATATAAAATATTAAAAAAATGAATATAAGTACATGTAAGTGTGGATACTAATATCAAATGAAAATGAGAATTAGACAAAAACTTATAAAAGTTATATTGCCATCAGACATAAAGATAAGGATGAGAATGAATTATTATTAAACGATGATATTGAATAATAACACGCTCATAGGCCATTACCATTCTTGATTGTGATACACATATTTTGACTACTAAATAAAAGGAAAATGAAAAAAAATCTAATAAATGTTTAAAAACATTAAAAATTCTCTCATCTAATAATAATATTTTGTTTTTAAAAATAATTATTCTAACTTAGTAAAAACATTATTTTATCGATAAATATACATATAACTTTTTTTTTTACTTTACGTATGTTTTATTTTATTTCGATAATTGCAAATATTATTTCTCATTTACAATATTATTTACACTTTTTAAATTATTTTTTTTTCTGATGATACATAACACTGCAAATGATTTATTATTTATCACGTAATTATCATTATCACTTTTTTTTTAATATAGAGATATTAGTGATTTTTTACAAGTTTGAGTTTAGTGACGTTGTAATATGAATTTACCCTCAACTTAAGTTTGAAAATTGTTTTGGAAACTAGGAAAAAGTAGTTATTTTGTTTTCTTGGTAGCTTTCCATCGTTGAATATACTTGTTTCCCATGGACCAGGGTCACATCCAATGTCATTCAACATTGTGAAAAGGAACTAGGAGAAAATTATTTGACAATTTTTAATATTATTTAATTCATTATCTCAATGAATAAATGTAATTAAGTTTTTTAAATATATAATAAAATAATAAATAATACTTATTTACCTATTGTGAAAATTAATAATTTTCTATACATAAATTCCTCTTCAATTTTTTCTGCCTCTTCCTCCTTTGTTCATTCTGTATTTTAATGTTTACTGTTACTCCCATGAATTTTTGCGACCTTTTCAAAATTGAAGATATTATTAACGTGGTCCCCATTAATTATTATTATACATGGCTTTGAATATCAGTTTCATCAAACTGAACAATCCCATAGTCAAAATCTTAATATCTCTTTTCAATGATGTCCTAAAGAATTTTCATACACTACTTTGATAAGTCCACCTTGGTTTTAAGATAACATATTTATACTAATCATCCTAATATCGATAAACGATATTCAGAAAAAACATCCTTGGCTGGTATTTAACAATTAAAAAATAAAAGAAAAAAATTAATATAAGAAAAATAAGTAGTAATATCTATAATAATATATAATGGGTCCCCACTTCAATTATTTTTGTATTTTACTTTTAAGAATATTTAATAGTCATAACATGGAATTTATAATAAAGAACACAAATAAAAAGTAAAAAAATATTATAAAATATAGTATAGTTACAAAAAAGAAATAAATTAACACATAATTGGAAAAATACTCTCACCTAGATAAAAAAAAAGTATCCATGTTCTACTTGGGGTGGAGGTATAAGTGTTAAGAATATTTTATTTATATAGTAAGATTATTTTTTATTTTTCAGTAAGAAAATTGCATATGTCGATGAAGGTTAAAATAATGAAAGAAAATGTTAAGGTGAGAATTAAAGTATATTAATAAAATTCTCAATAAAAAATGAACAAGTAAATTGAGAGGAAAGCTAGAAAATATGAGTTCATGATATCACAAGTTAAATATTGAAAAGGAAATTATACTTTTTTATTTATAAATACACAACTCTATATGTTCAACCTATAGACTTAGCATATGTTTCTTTTTCTTTTATTTTAACAATAGATATTCGTAGTGTAAATTTTTAAATAAAAATTTCAATAATTAACCACTTTTCAAGAATTTATCTATGTATAACCTTTTGTAGTAAAAGTTCATAGTGATAAAATTTCACTTCTACTGATAAACACTGTAATGTCTAAAATTAGAAAATGATGCAGAAGATCGAGAACAATATCTTTGGTCGCCAAAATTTATGTTTCTTTATGAAAAATTTCCTTTTCCTTTCCTGATTTCTTTTCAATTTAATTTCTCGGCACTTATTGTTACTGTAATTTAATTTTCCAATTTTTCGCATGTCAAATTTTAATCAATATTTAATTTATTTATTTTTACATTTAATTTCGTTGTGTTTGATTACTTTTAACTTTTTTTTAAAACTTTAGTTTTTTCTTACACATTTTTTTTTCTGAATCTAACAGGTCCAATTATGTTATTTCAATCTAGTTTGTTTCTCTTGTTTTAAAATCTCCTTAAGTAAATATATATAAAATTTGAAATAATGAAGGAAAATAAACAATAATAATCATAAATGAAGCATATTTTCTAAACTAATTGAAAATGGAATGTTTTGATATTCCATATTTTAATGATGTAATAACTATAACCTAACATATATCCAAGCTTTAATTTGTTTTTTATTTATAAATTTTGTATCATAAAAAAACATCAAAACAACTTATAAATGATATATTTAATTATCGTACTTTTTTCATACAATAAACAAAGCCACACACAAAAAAAAAATAACATAAAAGCAATAATACATATATATTTTATATATAAAAAATTATAAGACAATGTAATGAACCATAACCTTTATATTTATGGCAGTAACAACAAATTCTATTTTCATAACTGTGAACTCAATTTGATTCACTTAATTAAAAAAAATACAATTTTTTTTCTGTCTGAACAAAAACTAAATTATAATTGTGATTAAAATTTAAATAAACTTCATACAATCTAAAATAATGTTCAACCCCAAATACAAATCAAAATCACAAAATGGTAGACTTGTTTTTACCAATCCAATATGTTGATTAAAAGAAAGCAGTTCAACCCAACCCAAATACAAAAAGAAATTGCGTAACTCTTCATTTGTGATTGGGTTGGTAAGCCAATCCGGCTTACTAAATTACTAAAGGTTCAACCTGAGTGAGCCGGATTCTTGATTGACTGAGTAAAAATTAATCTGTACTGAAATTTGAAAAAACAATTCAATTCAATCTAATCCGAACCCGTGATGGACCAAATTGACCCAAGAATTTTGAACATTTTGAAAGCTTTAATAATTTTCCAACATTGTTGAAAACACATTAAATTGTTTATATCAACATCTACAATTAAATTGTTTAACTTTTATGGAGACAGCTACATTCGAATTGGACAATATTGACTAAGATTACAGATAATAATACTCTTCCACCAAATATTTGAGCCAAATGTAACGAGTTAAACTTACACCGGATAATTGCTAGCAATTAATTGTTAAACTTCAAGACGTGTTATTTTTTTTTTTTAATTATACCATTTCAAAACATGTGTTTTAACGTTTGTCCTAAAACATATCTACAAGTGACGTTGTTTGAAAAACGTTTACAGCTAAAGTTTTCTTCGAAAAATATTCTACATGTTGAATAGTCAATTGTTGCTGTTTGGTAAGCCAATAATAAATTGCCTTTATGTCCAAAATGAGTAATTTCCTATTAAAATGATTACATAATTGGAAGTCTTCAGCAAAAAGAAATTATAAATTGCCACTAACTTTTACATTGTCTTTTCTGTTATTAAAAACAAGTTTGAATTACAAGGTAGACTGGTCCGTCCAATCATAAACCTGTTCTGATTTTACAGACATCCCATAACATGATTTAACCTCATCAAAACGGATCTAAAAACTGAAAAACGGGTAACAACTGCTTTGAATGAACTGTTTTTTTTTTTTTTTTCACATTTTCTAGAAAGAGTTTTTGTCAATAATTCAGTTTCATATATAATGAAGTAAGAAGGAATCAATCAATTGAACCATGAACCTTTTACTAAGGCTAGACAACCATTACGTTAATTTTGCTATAATTTTAAGTATTATAAAAGGCGTAACAACTTGTTATTTTTAAAAGGTTTATATACAGATAAATCTTTATACTTTCAAATTTGAGGCATTTATTTTTTTTATTTAACTAGTATTTTTCGTGATTTTTTCACTTTTAATAAATTTAATAGATTATTATGCTTTTAATAATTTCCAAAAAATAATTAATATATTTAAAAGATGACTTACTTTTTTTTAAAAAGGTTTAAATAAGTTTAATTTGATAAAATATGATTAAATCTTTGTTTTGTGAGTCGAATAACGTTTTCTTCAATTTGTACCTAACAAATTATCAACTTTTATTTATATTTTATTATAATACATTATTTTAATAGATCCCTGAAATAATTATTCTTATACTTATTTTTTAACCTTTAACTTATCTTTTATTAAAAAAAAATTCGTCAGTAAAGATAATAAAAATAACTAAATATATTTCATTTCTCAATACTCATCATAGTGTAAAACGTGAATTTCAACTTAACAAATACACAAGTTATAGAATATTGACATAGATAACGTTAGAAACATAAATAAATTTTTATTTATGTCATATTTAATTTAAATAAAAAAGTAATTGTGTATTTAAATTTGTCATATATTAGGATATCTAAAGCTTTAAAAAAAAGAGTTCTCTTTATTTCAAATCAAGTGTTGCATATATGCTTTATCTTTATACATTAAAATATTCATTTATTATGAATTTTAACTATATGAAAATATATATTTTTTTAGCAATATTTTAAGTATTAAAACATTTTGTTAAAAAAACATATAGTTATCTTTTTAATATACTTTAAAATTATAAAATTAGTGATCACGAGAGTATTTTGAAAACATAGTACAGGAGCAATACACAAAATTCAACAAAAAATTCAAATTAAATATGAAAAAATATTAAATATTTTAGATTTAAATGTTAATTTTAAAAATATCAGTAAATTTTTCTAAAATATTAATAATTATATTTGAAATAATTATATTCTTTTTATTAATTGAATATAAGAATTATATTCAATTTATAAATTAAATTTAAAAAATAATTACTAAAAGTGTAAATCTTAATAAAAATTATAGTATAATATTTATTAAAAGAATTAAATTTTGTTTTAATCCAGGAGGGATAAAATTGTCCTCTTTCAACAAAATTTAGGATTGGATTGAACAAACATGATCTATAATAATATATAAAGATGATTCTTTTTTTGTCTCCATATTTCAAAATACTAATTTTATCCTTTAAAATATAATTATTTATTAAATTTTTAAAAATTGACTGTTATTTATACAAGTTTTTTATAAAATTGTTTATCTCTGATTATTTTCTTCTTCTTTATTTATCAACGGTTATTCTCTCATCTTTTCTAATATATTTCACTTTTCTAATAAATATATTTTTTCTTTTCTTTTTATAATTTTACAACATCATAACCTACTAATATAATATTACATATATTTAAAAAATGAGTACACACTACACATGTGTTTATGCCAGTAAATATAAAAATTAAATTGAATAAAAAAAGTACAACCATGAATGACACAAATCATTGACACTTTAACAATTTTTTTTAAATTAAAAAAAAACGAAAAACTCGTACATAATTAACGTACGTTAACTAATAAAAAAAACCCAAATATTGTCCAAAATGTAGATAACAATAATCATTTAAACACCGATAAAAAAACCGAAATATTGACAAAAAAGTAGATAATAAAAGAGTATTAAGTCTAAAATATATTTATCCAACAACCATTTCTTATCTCGTATATAGTCTCATCATCACGTGAGGTTACCTAACATCAAATAGTTCACATTCCATCGTTCCACCGTTATAAATAGTTCACACCAAAACATACTAACTACACAACAATCTTCTTTCTTCCTATTACCAACCCTCATCCATGGCAAACTTCAACACTTTCTTTCTTCCTTTAACCCTTTCCTTCCTTTTCGCTTCTCTGGTTTCCGCCACCTTCTACCAAACTCTCTCTCCCGATCAGTTACGTTCTCGTGAGAAGCTCACACACATTCGCTTCTACTTTCACGAACAGATCACCAACGAGAAACCCTCTCTCCTCATAATCGACCCTCCAAAGATCATGGCAGACTCTCCTCTTCCATTCGGGTCCATGGTGGTGATCGAGAACCGATTGACGATTGGACCTGATGTCGAGTCCAAAAGGATAGGAAAAGCTCAGGGCTTTTACCTCTCTGCAACCCAAAGGCCAGGTTTGGATTTGGAGATTGTGATGAGTTTTACCTTGACATTCTTGGAAGGAGAATTCAATGGCAGCACTTTGTGTGTGTCGGGGAGGAACGAGATCATGCTTCCAGTGAGAGAGATGCCGATTATTGGTGGCACAGGTGCTTTCCGCTTCGCACGTGGTTTTGTTCATGCTCGCAGTGTCAAGGTCGATTACCACAAAGGTGATGCCACAGTCGAATACAATGTTTACGTCTACCATTATTCCTCCACCACCACCACCACCTCTTCCTCTCATCAACATGTTAACGAGGGTCTTAACTTCATGACAGACCCCATTCTCAGCAAAATATAAACTTTATCTGTGTGTTCCAGTTCATTTATAAACTTCCAAAATTTGTATTGAAAGTTAGAGTTTCTAACTTGTTTGGTACAATATTTTGGTAAGTTTTAAACTAACTTACACACATAAACAAGTCAAGAAATCAGAGTGGTGGTGGGAATAAATCCAAAGACAAGTTTTCCTAATTCACGCCGTTTAGAGCTATGAATAATTCTGGTGTGGAAGTCTTTGATGTAATGCAAGTTGCGTAGCTGAATAATGTGCCTCTGGAATAGTTTTTGTCAGGGGATGTTGACCGTTGTGTTTGTTGTGTAATAGAACAGAGAGAGAAGAATACATGATGAGGACTATAATAAGCATGATGTCAAAAGAAATTATTTGGAAGTAATGTATTAGTTTATCTATATATTGGTCTGTTTTTTCGAAAGATGGTTTGGTTTCATGTAGTGCGAATTGCTTGTTTTGTTTTTGTGGAGATTCCTCTTAATTTTCTTTACACGTGATTTTGAAAAATAAATATATATTCAGCTTTATTATTGAAAAACAGGACAAACCTAGAGTTTTCTAAGGACAAAAGAAAAATCTAAGAGCTTCCTGTATTTTAAAAATTATGAAATATCTGTGAAATTAATAGCGAATATTAAAAAAAATATTTTAGTAAACCAAAATATATTTATGAGTATATAAAACTTTAAGAGTGTCAAATTTATAAAATTTATAAAATATACTAAAGTTAGAAAGAAATATTTTTACAAACTGATTTATATATATTTAAAAAAAATCGGACGGTGTCTTAAAAAATACAGAGTTAGAGTTAGTTTAAACATAGGAGGAATATTGTTGATTATTTTTATAACCAACTCTAGTTTTACTTTTTATAGATCTAATAATAAAATTATAATAATATAGTTAGATTCGGTTTAAAAATAATTTCAGAAATATTTTTATAAATCTAATAATAAAATTATAATAATATAGTTAGAGTCAGTTTAAAAATAATTTTAAAAATATTTAATGAAAATATAAATTTTAATAAAAGAAAATTTAGTATAATATATATATATATATATATATATATATATAATTAAATTTATTTTCAATTTAAAAAGAGAAAAAATTATTATATTTTAAAAAAATTGATATCAAAATAAATAAAATTAACAAAAATTGTAATTGAATTATTGAATATAAGACAGTGACTTAAGTGATACAAAATTGACTTTACATGTGAACAATTTTTTAAAATATTAAGAAAAAAAGTTTTAAAAATTTAAAAAATAAAAATAAAAAATTACGTATTGATACATGATATACATTATTTACATGTCATTAACTATTTAAAAGATGTTAACAAATGACTATATAGAACAAAATTATCGACTCTTAAAAAATATTATGACTTCACTGAATAAATTCATTGAAAACATAACAAAGCCTAAATAAAATAATACATACTAAATCAATAATTTTACTAGTTTTGGAAGCTTGTATCAGGTCTGGTTGTAAATTAGAAATTAATTATTAAAAGTTAAGTAACTGTTGTGTTGATTTGGTAAATGGAAATAAAGACTATTATTTTTTACTAATAGAAAATTAATTTCTAAAATAGATTAATAATGACCGGAAAATCATCTTTAAATAAATAAATACTTTTTTATGACCATTAAAATATAATTTTTTACTATTTCTAAAATAGTAACATTTAATGAATATTTTTTAGTGTTAGGTTCGTTTGTCCTACTAATATCTAGTTGTTAAAATTCAGTGACGATCAAATATAATAATAAAATCTAAGAAATCATGTTAATTTTTTTAAAATTAATAGTATAATCACGATTCTTATTATTTTATCTTTAATTTTATATTACATATGCATATACTTTTAGTACAGATTTAATATGAATTGATAAGAGGAAATTATGATTCTGACAAACAAAAACACCCAAAATTGACTTAGTTATTCATTTAGAAAAATCATATTCTGGAGGTTACACCAACTGATAAAATTTGGAGACTTTCACACCACTTGATATAAATTGTTGTCTCTTCTCCTTCCTATAGTAGAATAAGTCTCCCTAAGAACCACACACTTGTATAATTAGAAAAAAAAAATGGATTGTCTCATCCTTGCAACTGGATCGAGCTATTAAAATAAGAATAGTACACGTGTTTTTATATGTATGAAAAATTATTATACAATATAAAATAAAAGAAATACCAAATAACTAGCAATAACTTTTCGATAGATTTTGTCGAACTAAAATAATTATTTAATATTTATATATATATATATATATATATATATATATATATATATATATATTTGATGAATGATAATTCTTGTAAGAACTAAAAACAAATTTTGTTATAAAACTGATTATAAATAAAAATAATTAAGATTTTATTTTATATTTTCTTAAAAGTATTTTTTACACAAAAGTGTTTTAGGAAAAATAAAACATTTAAATAAGGGTTAACTATGTTTTTAGTCCCTGAACTTTGGCCAAAAATTGAAATTCGTCCTTGGTCGAAATTTTGATAAATTTTGGTCCCTAAACTTTAAAAATGAATGAATATAATTTTTTTAACCCAATTACATTGACTTTTTTAACATGTGGAATGTGTTTCATGTTAGTATTGGAGTTGTTTACGCCATTTAAACATTCTCGGCTCAATATTTACTGAAAAAAGCGTTCGAAACCTAAGAAAAAAGTTAACAAAATTGAGTTAAAAAGACTATATTCATTCAAAATTTCGGTCAGGGACGAATTCTAATTTTTTGTTAAAGTTCGGCGACTAAAAACATACTTAACCCTTTAAATAATTTTCTATTCAAATGAAGACGAATATATCTATTCAAATTCTTATAATTCAAACATTCTCCAACAAAACGTAGGAAAATCATTTTGCACAAGAAACAATAAAAGATAATATATTTAAAAACACTATACCATGAAATTAATATTTTACTTTTCAACGAAATAAGATAAAATCACTTCTTTTTTTTTCCTTCAAGACAAAATATATCAAGTGTGAAATGAATATATGTTTTACTTCTTCCTTTTTTCTTTGACTGGAATCAATAGATAAAAAAATAAATAAATCAAATAGATTACGTTTCATTATATGAAAAAGAAAGAATTAAAGAGGTGACAATACATAATATAAAAGATATTTTATTTTCCTTCTCTATAAAGCGAAAATCTTTAATTCTCATAAATTACTATTATAAACGTACATAATAATGGAATAATACTGATATACGTAGCGATGTCAACAAATTCGTACCCGCAGGTATCCGTGGATAAAATCCGCAACGGATATGAAAAATGGATACCCGCTACCCGCAGATATAGGTATTTTTGATACCCGCATGTTAACGGGGCGGGTACGGATATCATAGTATCCGTACCCGTGGATACTCGTACCCGCTAAACTTTAATTCAGAAAAATACCCTTATATATATATATACATATATATATATATATATATATATATATATATATTAGTAAAAAGCATTATGAGTCTTCATTCAATAATGGTGATCGAATTCTTACCCCACAACGGAGTATATTACTTCTAGATACTGTGGAGTCATTGATGTGTTTCCAATAGTGGTTATGGACCAACATGGAAGGAAATGAAATTAATACTTGTACTTAGATATTTTAATTAAGTGATTGTTAGAAATTTTTAATGAACTTCTTATGTTTTCAGGCTCTTCTAGATTAAAATTGGACAACATAAAACTTTAGACAATGTTGCAAGAGATGGACATTGATGAAGTTAGTAATTTATTTAATATTTCATTCAAAAATAAATTACAATATAAATTGTTAGTGATTTTTTATTTGTTTGTTTTTCAATAATCAATCGGAGAAAGGAGACTTGTTGATCCAAACACTAAATATAAAAAAAAAAGGCGGGTACCCGCATAATGGATACCTGACGAATATGGGACGAATATTTATCAAGCAGGTAGGATACGGAGGAGCTACTACCCATACCCTACCCGACCCGTTAACATCCCTATATATACGTAATACTACGTACACTGCAGGTACAGAAACCAACATTCCTGGCAATCAATTGTTATACTTCAAGACGGTTTTTTTTTTTTATACCATTTCACATGTTTTTAACAATTGTCCTCTATATATTAATAAGTGACGTTGTTTGAAAAACGTTTAAGGCTAGAATTTTCCCGGAAAAATATCCGAAATGTTGAATAGTCAATTGTTGCAGTTTGATAAGTCAATGACAAATTGCATTATGTTGAAACTGAGTAATTTCCATTTGAAATTATTAAATAACTGCGAGTCTTCGAGTAGCGAAAAAGAAATTATAAATTGCCATTAACTTTTACTTTGTCTTTGATATGGAAAAGCAAGAATGTTCTCCTTAAAACCAACTTTGAATCCATCAAGTACCCATCAGAGAGATATTTGATTTAGTTATTTCATAATGTTGAGTTCAAACAATATAAAAAATACAAGAATGAAAAAAAAAATAAAGAAATTGAATTATAGAGAATTTTATATTAAAAAATATATGTAATATAATTCACCAAACAATTTAACACAATTCTATAAATAAATTTTGAATAAGATAAGATAAGACAATTAAAACAAATATCATTTAGGAGTTTATAAGATATAGACAGTCTCATCATTATATGCTTTAGATAATAACAACACTGAAAAATTAAATATAGATTTAAATATGTTTTTTTGTCTTAACATTGTCTAAAAATTTCTAAAAATTGAAATTAGTTTCTTTTTTAAATTTTGATTTAATTTAGTTTCTAACTTTAAAAATGTGTAGATTTAATCCTTCAAAAATTTTGTTAAGTTTATTTGATGTTTCAAATGCATTTCACGATAGTATTTGAGTTATTTACACCGTTGTTTCACACATTTTTGTTTTTATGTTAGTTGGAAAACACTTTTGAAATGTTAAATAAACTTAACAAAATTTGGTTAAAATGACTAAATCCACATATTTCTAAAGATGAAAGACTCAATTGGTCCAAAATTTTAAAGAGAGACAAATTTCAATTTTCATTAAAAGTTAAGAGACCAAAAACATATTTAACTCTTACATATATATAATTAGATGTAATTGATAATATAATTTTTATACTACTAGATGCATCTTAAACTTAGTATAAGAAATATTATATTGTTAACTAAATTTTACCAATGAAAAATAAAAATCTATCGATAAAATAATATTTATTGACAAATTTTACAGATAAATTTAAGAATTTTAATTATTGACAAAAATATTCGTGAGTAATGAATCTGACAATAAAATTTGTTGATAATTCAAGACTTTAATTACTTGATAGATATTTTTGTCAGTAAAAATGGATGTTATAGTTCCTATTTTAGCTCTAACCATGTTGTAAAATTCTCTGGTAATGATTTATTTTTAATTTGTTAGTAAATTTAAAAAAAAATTGTTAGTATTTAATTTTTGAAAATCCGTCAGCAATATGGACCAACTTTTTCATCAAATTTGATGAAATAATCACTATAAATTAAATGGAGATGGATGAGAAAAAAAGAGAAGAAAAAAAAATAAGGAGAAGAACGAGGAAGAGTAGGTGGCTATGAAGGAGGAAGATGAGGAGGAATACGAGAAGGTGGAGGAGAACGAGAAAAAGGAAGAGGAGGAGGATGAACAATTTTTCTTATACATTCGTAAAATTTATTCATAAGTATTTTACCAGTAGATTTTTTGTTTTTGGTAAGCCGTCAGTAATACCATATTTTCTTGTAGTGCAAGACAAATATGCTAACGTATATTCTTGTTATATCAAACTAAGTTTATCTTGATCCTCCATAACTTGAAGTCATTCTCATTAAAGTGCTTGCCAAAGTCAAATTGCATGACTATGTCTTATTTTTTATCTTCTTCATTTTTTTTCTTTAATTTTTTTGTCTTTATATAATGCTAATTGTTGTGTTCAAATAATATAGAAAAGAAACCCAAAACGAAAAAAAAAAAGAAAGGAAAACAAACTAAATTGTAAAAGGGTTAAATATGTATTTAGTCCTTAAATTTTTATGCGAAATTGAAATTTGTCCATGTCTAAAACTTTGGTATATTTTGATCCTTAAATTTTGAAAATAAATGGATATAGTCATTTTTAACTCAATTACGTCAATTTTTGTTTGACGTGTCAAATGTGTTTCCCAACTGACATTGAAATGGATACGTGTCAAAAGATATAAATAACTTAAATGCTAGCATAAAATGCATTTGACACGTAAAAAAATGACAAAATTGAATTAAAAGAATTATATCCATTTATTTTTGAAGTTTGAAGACCAAAATATATCAAAATTTTGGACAAAGATAAATTTCAATTTCAAAACAAAATTTAAGAACTAAAAATATATTTAATTCATTATAACATATTATATACATATATATAACACATGTCTTAATATATATATATATATATATATATATATATATATATATATATATAAACGACATCATCATGAAATTATTAAAATAAACTCTTTTAAGAGTTTATACATGATGAACTGTCTAGTCATTAGACATATTAAACAATAATATCATTTTCGTGATAACTAATCAAATAAAGATAATTATTTAATATTTACAACAGTGGAAACATATTAGTAAATGGTTTCTAAGCTATTAATATAATCACTTTATATTCAAAATAACATACGTATTTAGGCGGAACTTAAAATTATATTTGTTATATATAAATTATTATTTTTTAATTAAAAAAAATTATTTCTTTACATATTTATTTTATTCAAAATAAGTATTTATGATAATAAAATTCAAACAATATGACAATAATATATATGAAAGAGTAACATAAAGTTTATCATCAACAATAATATATATATATATATATATATATATATATATATATATATATATATATATATATAAAAAAAATTACCTTTAGTCAGAGTGCTCTGTTACGCTTTTTCAATGACTTAAAAACCAACCACGTCAATTGAAGTCTTGAGACGGAACCGATTCTTCATAATTTGATATGAGTTTTGCACTTTCAAAACATTCCTAATGTGGTAATTTTGATTTAACAAGTCTTGACAAGCAGACACTTCAATATTGTGTGGTGATAATAACTATTTTAGTAACTAATAATTTTTTATTTTGTAAATTAATATCTATATTGATCACTGTGTTTAGGAATGACAATTCGGGACGGACCAGGCGGGTTGGTCTGCAGGCTCGCATAAAAAATGCGGGGCGGACTGGAATGTTGAACCTGCAATGGCCTGTCCCGCATAGGCTCGCAGCCCGTGCGGACTAAAGGCGGGACAAGGTGGACTGGCTTGCTGACCCGCTTACAAAATTAAATATTTTTATATTTTAGTTTTTATATCATTCATCACGTTGTTTTTATAAGTTCCTTTTATTATTATTATTATTATTATTATTATTATTAATGTTATTATGTTTATGTATAATAATTGTATATAAATAATGATTTCAATTCTTGAATATGAAATATCTTTTTATACATTTATAGGAACGTATCTTGTAAGGTGACATGTTATTGTACCTTAGCTATAATATTCGTTGCTATTGTTTCTTGTCTTTGATTAAGTAAACTAATTAGAATTATTCGATAGAAAATGAATATCAATTATTATGAAAAAATAAAAAAAGTTTTTATTTTGCTCACCACAAAAAAAAAATTGCTCATTACAAATGCGAATCAGCCTGCAGGCCAACTCACGAATCAGGATGGGTTAGAAAAATATTTCCGATATTAAACTGCGGAGTGGGCCAACCCGATCCGCACTTTGTGGACCAAAATACGGAACGGGCCAAAACGGACCGTACTACCCGCTTTGCTATCCTTAATTGTATGGACTTCCAATTTTTTATGACTAAAGTTGATCGTTAATAGAAGATTCTGTTGTTGTGTATACTCTTTTAAGATGCTTTCATCCCATCAAAACGATCTTAAAACTGAATTAACGGGTAAAACTGTTTCGAATTATTGATTGAGTCGTGCAGTTTCATGCAGTTAACGGGTTTAAAACTTTTTTTTTTCACTTTCTAGGAGGCGTTTGATCAATCATGCAGTTTCATATAAGTATGTAAGGAGGAATCAATTGATTGAATCATGAACCAGTTGGTAAGGTTACATTAAGACCATTATGTTATATTTAACTTTTTAAATATAATGAGACAAACAAATAATTGATTCATCGATCACCGAATCTGTTGAGTCCACATTTTATAACATTTCTATTATTATCTAAATCTCAATTTGGCACCAAGAACACCAACACATTAAAATTGATTTTTTACAACCATCTTCTTTGTCTCTTTATAAGAAAAGAACTACAACGTATTTAAAAAAAAAAAAAGTTTAAAATTCAGAGTATGAATAAAAATAAATTTAACATCTCGGTTAGACGTACATATTGATGGGTCTTCAGGATATCATTAAGTTCACACTACTATATTTATTTATTTATTCTTTGCTATTTAAAAAAATAGTAAGTTGACACTACCGAGTGTATTTATTGTTGTGGAACAACATCAAAAGAAAATAAAACATTCTTTATGGAAAATAATATATCAACACATCTTTCAGCACGTTTATTTTTTTTATTTAGCTAGTCTTTTTCGTGATTTTGCAACTGTTAATAATTTTAATATCATCCTTAAAATAATTAATATTTGAAAAAGACAGTTTATTTATTTTTATAAGGTTTATTTATGTGTCCCAGTTGGTATAAAATAGCAAAATTTGTATTAAAAGTTAGAAATAAACTAACTTAATATACTATTTTTGTAAGTTTTGTACACATAATTAGTTCGGATATTGGACTATACAAGTGGGGAATAAATCCAAAGACTAATTTCCTACTTCTAAAACATAAATAAATCGAGTGTAATTAATAAATCTGAGGTATTGAAAAGTTGAGCTTTTGTTGTAGTCCAAGTTGCTTGAGGTAGATAACGTGTCCCATAGTGTCTCTCAGAGAACCTAAACCGTTGACTATGTCTATTGTGTAGTAGATAAGAGAGAATGAAGCTGAGAGAAATCAGGATAATGATGTACTTTTTGTATTGTCTCTTTATTTATAGTTTTTATGTTATTTTTTTTAAGATTCTTTTTGTGTTATTTTTTTTATTGTATTTTTATAATACATCGATTATCATTTATTTTAATATTTTAAAATATATTAAAAAAATATTTAAAATATTAACACACTGTATTTTTAATATTTAATAAAAGATAACACCTAAAAAATCAGAAAAGAATCTGAACTCATATTTCATCTAGGTTTTAAGTTTTTATGTAAAAGATATAAAGTCATGTTAATTTCTTTAACTAATAAAATAGTTCAGATTCTTTTATTTTTCATTTTGACATTACTATAAATATATTTAAAATTTATTTAAAATTAAATTAAATGTTCAAATAATGAGTTCATTTAATTCATTTATTAATTTAACATAGTTACTATTAAAGTACAAATAATGATTTTCATCTTGTTAAAATTTTCGCCGACGCATAGTATGAATTTTCTCTTAACGTTCTTTTAACATGGTTAATTATGGAGATAAATAATACATGATACATGCTGGTATGCGAAAAACAGGAGACAAGAAAAAACGACTATTCTAAAAATAAATTTATCTTTTTTCTGCCTTTTCCTTCCTAAAATTTGGTCTTATAAAGCACCCAAAACTGACTTTTTACTTAGAAAAATCATACGCTGGACGTTACACCTACTTTCAACACTTGTTATAAATTGCTGTCTCTATTCTCCTACAGTAGAAGCAGTGTACGTAAGAACCAATTAGACAATTATATAATCTAAAAAAAAAAAAAATAGAGGATTGTTTCAGCCTAGCAACTGGATCGAGCTAACAAATCATGAAATCTTGGAGGTCTCGGATTAACTATTAATCAATTCAATTTTAAATTCAACCACCTTGTGCTAGTTCTTTAATCCAATAATTTGTTATTTATTTTTGCACAACGAGGTTGTTCCAAACGTAAAATATTTCACTCCCCTGTGAGCAGCTTCAGTCTAAGTACAAACAAATAGACAACTATTGAATTTTGAGAAATACACGATTGTCTGAATCTGCAACGCAACAAGTAGTAGGTAAGAACGATTAGGCCGTGTAATAACAACTAATCACTGCAATTTTAAATCCAATATCCTTTGACTATATGAAAGCAATAATAACTAGTTATTTATTTAGCAAATTGTTATACCCTAAGTTTACACCAACCAAACAACGCAACTCGTCGGTTATAAATAGTCTTCTCTACTCCCATGGTAGCATCACCACCATACACAATTATCATCTTCATTCCCACTCTCATGGCTAAGTTTCAAACCTTCTTCTCCACTTTCTTTCTTACCCTTCTTTTCGCTTCTCTGGTTTCCGCCACCTTCTACCAAACTATCTCTCCCGATCAGTTACGTGCTCGTGAGAAACTCACACACATTCGCTTCTACTTTCACGAACAGATCACAAACGAGAAACCCTCTCTCCTCATAATCGACCCTCCAAAGATCATGGCAGACTCTCCTCTTCCATTCGGGTCCATGGTGGTGATCGAGAACCGATTGACGATTGGACCTGATGTCGAGTCCAAAAGGA
>Ga0214543_1000141_pt1 | contig 100624 bp, 41 predicted proteins | sample CNSS2metaG_FD_160094 | JGI IMG/M metagenome (GOLD analysis project Ga0214543, IMG submission 160094) | Root nodule microbial communities from cowpea collected in UCLA plant growth center, Los Angeles, California, USA - CNSS2 | ecosystem: Host-associated > Plants > Roots > Nodule | place: USA...
TATATATATATATATATATATATATATATATATATATATATATATATATATAAAAGTTATGGATACATTATTGTACTCTTTTTTTTTTTCTCTTTAGCGTACATTCAGATCATATCCATACATACGGTAAATACTACACATTTAATTTTTAGATTCATTAATAAAATGTATTTATAATTAGTTTTCATAAATGACATAAAAGTTTAATATGTGGCCCTCTCGAGAAAAATTAAATAAAACTTAGGTTTTATTCATTGTTTGACGGCCTTTGATCCCTTGTTAAAAGGAAATCAGTGAAAAAACAAGCTTTTAATTAATTATATAAAGTTTAATTATTTTTTGAGTACATGATAAATTTTTAAAAATTTAATTGAATTCTTAATAAATTTTTATGATATGTTGAGTATTCAAAAATTTTCAATAAGTCTTTACAGTTAAATATGGTAGTTAATATTTTAATATAACAGTTATTTTGTACGATCATTTTTCAAAAATATCAGTCACATAATATTTTATTATAAGAGAATATGATAAGAAGATTTTACATTTTTTACCTTATCTAAATATATTTTGAATAAATAATCAAAATAGAATTTCCAAAATAACTTATGTAAAATCTATTAGTAATAGTGAAATTCCAAATATGAAGGATAAAGGGTGTTGGTCATCATTTAATTTGAAAATAAAAAGTCATGCAAAAGTAACTAATTGCTCTTAAGACTTGATTGTGCATGCACAATTGGAACCTTCATATCTCAAATATCTCAACCAATTCAATAAATGACTAGCTCATTCAACTAATTATTTAGTCTATGTTTGACTTAATTTATTTCAAACTTTTTTTTAATAAGGAAAGTTGTACTAAATATGTGATTATTCGAAAAAAAAGGCATTATTCTCATAAAAATAATATGTATGTCCATCTGTTTTCATAATCGGTTTTGGAGCTGTTTGGGCAAATATTTGTATATAGAAAAAACTCTAATTACTTTATTTTTCTTTACTTTTGGTAGATTTCAAATAATTTCTTTTTTCGAAATATCATTATCCTATTTATTAATACAAGTCTAATTATCATGCTCAAAGTACAAATGAAAGGTACGTAAACGAAAACAATGATAGAAAGAAAAGAAAATAAAAAAAGAAGATTATTTAAGTGCATAATGAACTTTGACTGAAGTTGAGAGTGATTGATGGCATGCAAAGTTACATCATTGTCAAATATGCTATAAATGATTGTGTAACCAAAAAATATCTACCCGTTAGATTCCTTAAATTGCGTACGCTGATGTTGTGAAAATAATGTTATGATTTAATTGTTACAAAAAAAAAAGCATTCCTAATCTATAACTACATTTTTATATATAATTTAAATTAAAATTAGAATTTTGAGAGTCACTATGGCGTTCCTATATTATCATATTTAAACTAAATAGAAGAAATAGAATGAAAAAAAATAAAAATCATACATTGTGCTGGCACCATGTATTTAAAAATCTGACTGGAATTTGGATTCTCTGTTTTATCTTTATTATGTGGGCAAAATATAGCAATTACTATGTTTATGTGTGCAATAAGTGTATTTTCACTTCATTTTGATTCATGACATTTGCATTATTACAATTTTCCTCTAACATTTCCTTTATTGCTTTAGGAGTCGCCTATTTATCTTTTGTTTGTGTTTTTTAGAAAAAAAAAAAACTTTTAGTCGTTATAATTTTATATTAAATTTGATATTGGATCTTTTTATTTTAAATTGATAAATTTATCCTCTACTTTTTTTGATAAATATAAATTCAGTTGTAATTATTATAAATATCATTACTTATATATGTACACAGTTAATTATTTAATTTTTATTAACTCACATAATATATATATATATATATATATATATATATATATAATTTTTCACTTGTTGAAAAGTTTTGGTAATTGAATTTTTGGTCAAGTGCAATTAGTGACGAATTTTTTCTTAATGACGGAACTTTTGCTGTAGTGATAAATTTTTGCTATACTAATGGAATTTTCGTTTCAGCGATGAAATTTTACCGTAACAAAAATAAAGTAAAACTAATGATTAGTGTCTATAATCTACTATGATTTGTTAAGTACAATTTGAATTTATTGTGGTGAGTTATGTTACAACAAATTCAATGAGATTTTATGTTCTGTGGTATTCAATAACATAAACTAAGGTATTAAGTAGTGATGATATCATGAAAAATATTAGAGACAGGTTTTGAGGTAACAATAAGGTTGACCAAATTAAAATAAGATTAATGGAAGTTTTACTTTGGTAAAAATCCAAAAACACTTACCCAATTGAATTATTTTTCATTCTAAAAATAAATCAAATAATAAAATATTTTTTACTTTATTTTTACTCAAACTCTCACTGAAGCAAAAATTTTCAAAGTTATTTTTTTAAGTTTATCTAAAGCTGTCGTTAGAAACAATCACCGTTACAATTCTGTCTTTAAAAAAAGTTTAGAAAGGTGAAGGAAGAAAAAAATATTTAAACTTTATTTGACATCGACTCCTAAATAATGAGACTTATTAGGTATACCAAAAAATTTTTTTGCTGTCAAAGCAAATATTTGTCACTAAAACTAATTATCCCTAATTTCACTTCAACATAAACTTATAGCGGCAGAAATTTTATCTGAAAAGAAAAAACTCATTACCTTAAATCACATCAACAACCACAGTTTTGGTTGAACAAAAATTACATTACTTTAAATCAAAAATTACATTACTTTATACACATTGCTTGAGCGAAAAAGTTAGGTAAATAACGATGAATAAGCTTGTTTTTATAAAATATTCTGAAAATAGAGGCTGCTAGTTTGCGTAATAATGCAGGTGTTAGATAAGCTAAAATATTGTGAATTTAATGTGAGTGGAAAGTTGGCATAAAAAATTGAAAGCGAAGCCTGAAGCAATGAGAGTTGATATTAATTGGTGTTGATTATAGAAAATTATACATAAACCAATTGCAGCTGAAGAAAACAGAGTAAAGTTTTAATATATATTATATTATATACATTCCTTAACTTTTGCCTGGAAAGTAGCAACACAGTATGGCCAAAATTCAAAACTGTTTCTTCCACATTTTCTTGGGAATCACTAGTTTATCTAGATTCAATCATTTTATTCAAGTGCCATTTTTTTTATTACTTTAAAGTTTTTACTTAATCAATCAATTGGAATTTATATTTTAATGGATTTGCTTATTCTTTTTATTTCTATTTTCCTTTTACAAACTGATCTCACTGGTATATTGTGTCTGATGAAATTTATACACAGTAAGAATTAACGCAGTTCTTATTGTCCGGGGTTCAGTAATTTATTATTTTATCATCATAATTAAAATATAATAAAAAAAATAGTGGTAATAACTTATTATTATTCTTATCATAACGATTATAATGAAAATATTAGCGAATTTTACTGTTAAGTATATTTAATTAATAATTTAATTTTTATTTACCTTTCTTTTTATATTTGTTTTATTTAATTGGGTTCAACTTTCAACCGTTCTTCTGTCAAATTCACCTTTACAGAATAAAGATGAACACGAGTAAATCTAATAAAATATTCAATTAATAATTTGGCTTTTATATTTTTTTTTACTCAATTGAAATTTATATTGGCCATTTATAATAATTAAACTTGTTATTAGATTGATACATACTAATCTTTCAAACTATATTAACCTCAATTTAAGAGAAAGACACATTGAATTTATTTAAAAAAAATATTTTTAATTGAGTTAAAAATAACAAATAAAAAAGTTTAATATAGAAACCATATTATTAATTAAGTCTACTGACTGATTATTCTTAAATTTGTGTTAAAAAGAAATTACATGATGAAGAAATTAAAACATCTGTAATTATTTTTAGTAGAGAGATGACATATATTTATTTATTTATTCTTTTAAAAGTTATTAAATTATATATTTAAGATAGTTATAGAGCTGAAGATATTGTAATTTAAAAATGAAATAAAAGTATAAAAATAAAGAAATAGTTAGAAGAAAGTACATAAGTAAAAATTTGGAAGGTGTGAATGAGAGAATGGGTGGGGTGAGGAAATGATGGTGTGTGTCTGCTAATTTGAAGGCGTGATAAAGGATTGAATTGGTTGAATGAGTGAAGTTGAAAATAAAATAAGCACTTTAAAGAATAAAGAGAAGTTGATTCACAAACTTCTCTGCTTCTCCTCCTTTTAACTGTTTCCTCTCTTAGCTGCATTGCACATGCCCACAAATAAAACTCTTTTTCCTGTCCCTTCTCTCTACTGTCATACTTTTTTTTTTTAAATATATATTTTTTTCTCTCAAGTGTAGATGAAGTTTAGAATTACTTTTTTTTTTAACTTTATATCAATTTAATCTTTTATTTTTAAAAATACGTAAATTTAGTTTTTTTTATCAAATTTTGTTAAGTTTATTTGACATTTAAACGTATTTTATGATTATATTTGGTTAACATTGAAGCGAAAATATATCAAACGGGGTAAACAATTCAAATACTATCCTGAAATGTACTTAAATAAACTTAATAAAATTTGGTTAAAAGATTAAATGTATATTTTTTTAAAAATAAATAACTAAATTGATCAATAATTTTAGAAAGAGACTAATCTAAATTTCACCACAACTTGAGATACAAAATTATATTTAACCCTATTTTTTTTAACTAATTCATTAATGTTAGCGTACTAACTGATGTAACTGCATAAAATAAAAATATCAACATAAATTAACAAAACTACAACACTGTGTTACTTTAAATTTTTATATTAGGATATATTTAAGAGAGTTACCTGAACTATGAGTTGTATTTAAGAATAGATCCATGTTTGTAATTTTTTAATATGTTCCCGTATTAACGTAGAATCTCATATTTGTTTCCGTATTTAATAATATTTTAATATTAAATATTTAACAATATTAAATATTTTTTATAATACACATATTTTTATAAAATTAAATTAATAATAAGAAAACAGATATAAATGTTGCATGGATATATAGTTATTCGATCAAGACGGAAATGAAACAAACACTTTATATCGGAAATGTTGTATGAATATGAATTATTGTTTTTTTTAGATGAAAATAAGATAATGAAATTAACTTTTTCTTTATTATCATCTTTAACTGTAATTATGAAAAGAAAACTGACTTCACCATGAAAATAAAGTTTAAGATTCATGATGTGTTTGTTTGAGGTAGAGTGGCAAAGCAAAGATGAATTATGAAGTTAATTTTATGTTCGTTTGGTAGGTTTTAAGAAAAAGGAATAGGAGTGATCAGCAGGATAGAGCAGGAATGCAATCTCCTTACTTATGCGTTGATTTGAATGGATTTACCGGCTTAATGACAATTTTACCCATCCATAGTGTGAAGAAGCTGAACGTGGAGAGTTGAGTGTGTTTAAACAAGGGATTCGATCCCACAAGAAATCTATGTTAAGAGAGAAAGTAAGAGATCTGATCCCCATTTGAATGGATGAGATCTAAGGTTTGAGGGATTCAATCCCATTTTGAATGGATTGGATCTGGGGCGAGAGATTCAATCCCATATCATAGAATGGATCTGTTGGTTGGTTAAAGTTGAGAGATTCGATCCACGTGCTTGGTTTCTGAACAATAATTTTTCTTTATTAATACAAATATATACTACTTATTAAATTAAGGACAAAATGGTAATCTCATCTATAATTTTATGAAAACATATTTTTTATTAAATCACATCAATCAAATTTTTCACAAACTTTCACAAAAATTACTTCTAAATTTTTTCGCAATCATTTTTAAATTCCTTAAAAAAAATAACACATAATTCACTCTTAAATCTACTTAAACATATCTACTCACTCTCTCTCAAATACTCTCCCTCAACTAAATACAATGTTAATGTTGGTATATCTTTGATTCAATATAAAACTTTAAACTTATATTAAAATTCTCAAAATGAGTTTGCTTCCACTTATTCTATGTTCATACAAAATAAATAGTGTAGAAAACGGACCATTTGGCTCATTTGAAAAAAAAATGAAGAAAAAGTTGTGAGATCCACGATTCTTTACTTTTTCCAAAGTAGTGTAAAAAAACCTGGAATAATAGATTGGCTTTTGCAAATGTCATTATTGTGTTTGTATTATTATTATTTGCAGTGGTGCAGCTATTATTCATGAAAGTATTTAATACTCTGATACAACACAACTTAGTAGATGTGACCCAAAAGCCAACTCTATTACATTTTCAACCTTCTTCCCTTGCATTTTTATTATAATAATTATGCTGAATACATCGGTGTATCCTGGTTCTAAAAGTTGAAGGTAAAAATAATATATTTAAAATTTATATATTTTTTAAATATTTAATACGAAATTCTTCTTTTATAATTATAATTCTTTGAATTTTAAAAAAAGTTTTCTCTAGTTCAAAATTAAAATTTATATATCTTCCTAAAAATTAATACAAAATTCCTCTCTTACAACTATAATTATTTAAATTCTAAGAAAGGTTATTTCTAATTAAAAAATTGAATCTTTAGTATACTATCTCTGAACGTACGTGAAAAACAAAAAATGTGAAGTAAAATCTATTTTATTTTCATCTCTATAGATATCTTCTCTTATCATTCCTAAACAATAATCTATTTTTTTATTGTTCATCTATATACTTATCTAAAAAAATAAAAATAAAAATTATGATAATCACGTCACAAAACAAGTTATGAAAAAACATAGTACATCACTTTTTATTCTATATTCATAAAAAAATACATAAAAAATTCATAAAATAGAAAATATTATTTATTGAACTAATATTTTTCTATCAATAGACAAAAGAGAGTTACCTTTTCTATTATAATATGTGATAAATCAGACTACAAAGGATGAGTTTGTATCTGTTTAACTTTCTACTCTTTTTTTTTCATAAACAAAAAAATATAGAATAGAAAATAAACACAGTATGTGACAAATCATAATGAGAGAAAATATACAAAAATATTTTAATAAATTTGTTTATTTTTTATTGCTTAATTTTATATTTTATTATTTATTAACTTTAAATATTATAATTCATAAAAAAAATAAAAATATATATAATTTAATTTTTATAAATAAAATATATTGCATATAATTTAAAAATAAATAATTTTTTTGGGGACTACGGATCAACTGAGATCCGCCTCTGGCTAAATAAATATAATTTAATTTTAACTAGTCATTTTACTTTTTACATACATCTTATTTTTTATATACAGTCAACAAGCATGGAACTAAATTCCTTAATATTACTAATTATAAACAATCATTTACCTATATATGCCTTAGAGTAAACAATTTCAACTCGATCCAAAATATACTATTTTATTAACACCTATCCAATCAATTATATAATTTGGATTTATAAATCTGCATAGTTTAGCACTTAGCAAACCTCTCTCTATAATACAAAGTCCAAATAATTCTTTCACTCTAAAGCGATTTTCATATTTAAAAATTAAAAAAAAAAAAAATCGACCGCCTCACGAATTGCTTTTCTGCAATGCCAAGAATCGCAGGTGCAAGGAAAAAAAAATAACAATAATAATATAACGAGCCCAATTATAAAACTTTCGTGGCAGTAAAATAATAAATAACCCAATATCATGCTCTCAGAAGCCATTTAAGGGCTATAAAAAAGTATCAACATCACTATTCTATACCTACTTCATTTTATAAGTCAACTTGATAAAATTAAATTAAAAATTTATTTTTTAAGATAACTCATATTAGAGTTATTCATACTGAAAAAAATTTCACACCAATTATTTAATAAATCCGTATAAAAAATTAAGCTTTAGAAAGTGAATTTGTGTGTTTTTTTTTTCTCCTGTGTTGTTCACATTATTAGTTTTTACATAATGTGAAACTCCAAGTTATCATTGAATATCCCTAAGTAACAAAATGTGTGATTCTCCTTATCTTACCCAAACTTACGCATGAATTCTGAAAAAGATGTAACTTTTGTAAATACTAGTTTTTGGTCCCTTAATTTTATCTACATGAAAAAAAAAGTTAAATATGTTTTTGGTCATTTAATTTTTAGTGAATTTTGAAATTAGTTAATTTTGAAACTTTGGACCAATTTAATCTTTCATCTTTCGAAATACGTGAATTTAGTTATTTTAATCAAAATTTGTTAAGTTTATTTGACATTTCAAACACGTTTTATAATAGTATTTGACCTAACATTGAAGAAAAAATGTGTCAAACAGTATAAACAACTCAAATACAATCCTAAAATGCGTACGAAACATTAAATACACCTAACAAAATTTGATTAAAAAGATTAAATTCACGTATTTTGAAAGTTAGATGACTAAATTGGTTTAAAGTTTTGAAATAGACTAATTTCAAAATTCACTAAAATTTAAGAGACAAAAACATATTTAATTCAAAAAATAAACTAAATATAGGTGTATAAAAAAATAATTAAAAGAGTGTGGATTGATTATTGGGTGTAATCCGTTTGTTTGAAGTTAGCATGAGTTATGGTGCAATATAGGTGCGAAACACCTAAGATTTTGGAATAGATCACATTATCACTCATTAATTTGCATTACGTGTATCTTGTTTTATAAGAAAAATACCGTTTGTTGTCTCTTGTGAGATATACACAAAAACTCTACCTTTTCTGTCTCTCATATGCTTCCAGCACAACCTCACCTAAATAGATATTATATCTTCTCATTCATCCACTCTTGCAATATGGAAAACGCGTCTAAGATTTCAATAATGTTACAAATTTTAATATCAATTTTACATTAATTAAAAAAATAATAAAATTTATCAAACATATAAAAAAAATAATTTATACAAACTATTTATTATTTTCAAGTTTTAAATTAAAAATAATATTGCAATATTCAATTCATGACTCGTTAATATTGAATATTTTCAATTATAGGTAAATTTGTATAATTTTGTAATCATGCTATGAAAAAAAATTAAACAATATATATAAAAAATCACTAATGAGACCATGACCAGCTCAGCACCTGCTAACCCAACCCAGGTCTTCAAGAGAGTAATCAAAAGCATGGAGTTCTTTCTCTTTTCTATATCACAGGAGGTGTAAATAGCAAGTAAAGGGTTGTCATTAGCCTAGGAGTCCAAGAGCCGTAAGTAACACACAACCAGCTACCTTAGCCAATAGAGAGGATATACAAATGACTTGGAGAGCAAGGAAGGAAGAGTAAGTCTTTAATTTAAGTGGCATCTCTTCATCACATATCTTGGATAATCATGTTAGTTTTTGATTCTAAGTGTTTCTAATAATTTGAATGATTTTTTCATAAATAATCGCATTAGACAAAAGTATTTAATTCAAGTGACAACTCTTCGTAACTTATCTTGAATTATCATGATTGTTTTTGGTTCTAAGTGTTTCTAATTATTTGAATGAACTTAATAATCTATAATCTTAACAAGTCTAATTTATTATGAGCTGGATTAACTTAATATAGCAATGCATCCTTCTATTAAAATCATACTTGTCGGCGTCCATTCAAATTCAACTTGTATCACATATACATATCAGTGTGGGACTAGACATTAATTGATGGTTCAATAATAGCTTGATAGTAAATGACATAATAGACCTAACAAATAACAAATATTTTGTAACGGTAACACAATAACCAATAGACAACACATCTTACTATAATAGATTTCAAATTAGTATAATATCATGTTAAGTAGTTAACTTTAAATCTAATTCAACTTAAAAAAAGTATTGTAAAATGATTTTTACACTCAGTTATATATTATACTATTAATTTGTCTTATTTAATCAATATGAAATCTCCAACAACGGTTTAAATCAATAATTTTTCAAAGAAAGAAGGCGAGAAGCATGGATTGACCTAAATTGAATGTTTTTGTTGTTTAGGACGAGTGATAAAAGGGTATGACCATTATGAATGGGACTTGTGTGAATACGTTAAAAACTAATCTCTAAACCTCGATAAAGAAAAAATGCATTAGTTATTATTGTGGAGTTTGAAGTTGATGACATAACTTAGCATGATCTCATCTTTGGCATGTTAAAGATCCAAGAGAAACGGCGAAAGAGGATACAATAATTTTTTGGAATCTTTTGATTGTGCTAGTTTTCAGAAATCACCACTGCATCATGTGTGCTACCAGCTATGGCGGAACTATATGTACTATTATGTATTACAATAGAACCAAAATAAAAAATAATAAAATTATTTTCTATTACAGAAAAATGCAATTTTTATATAAAAAAAATTATACCGGTGTAATGATATATATTATATATATTTATTTATTTATTTGGTTGTATAGTGTTTAAATGAATGAATATCTGATTGCTTAATCACTTTCTGTATGAACATAATTTCTTCTGATAATGTTTGTGTGAACAACTGAAGCTAACACACAGCATTGAGCTGAATGGAAGCAATTATCTCAAATCATCACATGCGATAAATAAATTATGCATTTGCTTACAGCTCACAGGCTCATTCCACAAATCATTTGTTGGTTATGATCTATTTCAATACTTGCAATATTAAATAATCAAAACCATATGTTTATAATGATAGTTAGTAATAAAAGAAAGTTAATTAATAAAATAAAAAACTATACATTAATTAAAAGAGAATTGTACTATCCTATCGTAGAAGACTAACTCATACTCAAAGATGGATAGAATACCAATTTAAACATATAAATATCAACTTAGACAAGAGAATATGAAAATACAACAAAATTTTTAAATTCATAAATTTGACCCAAGTTTTGTACAAGGTTTTGATTTAATTAATATATCCTATAATATAGAAAAATAACTTTAGTTGATATTAACCTAAATACTTATTGTTAATATTAATCCAAAAACAATTTCAATTAACCTCAATCAAGAAAAAACTTAATCAATATTAGTTCATTTTTTACGAGCTTTAATGTAAAAATAACATCGTACAAGAAGTCAAAATAAACTAACAATGTTATCAATATTAATAATTTAAATTAAATATTTAAAAAATGAAATAATTTTAATAGGTTATATGAAATTCATTTTAAATATAAATTAGTTAATTTAAACCTGCATCTAGTCTTTGGGTTTAGTGATCTATTAGATGCGAGGCTCCTTTTTCTCTGCACCTCCCTATTTTCTTCCTGGACCCCATAAAATTGAAAATTTCGACTTTACCCTTAACCTAAAAAAAATCTGTTGGTTTCTCATGTCCAAATTCTTTTTAATCACAAATCACTTAAGGTAGCTTATTCTTGTACCTCCGCCAATTTCTTTTGTTTATATAATCTGAATATAAATTTTGTATTTAAAAACGTATAATTCAATATATATTTTTTATCTTATATTATGTAATATATAATCTTAGATATAATTTTGTATATTTCAAAAATACAATTCTAAATAAAAATTTATTTCAAATTATATAATCCAAAATATATTTAGATTTTAGATGATGCAGTTTAAAATATATTTTTTATTTTATATTTTAGAATATACAATCTAAAATATACAAAATTATATTTTGGGTTATATTTTCTAAAATACAAAACTTTATGAAGTTACATGTTGAAATTATAGAGGACCAGGAAAAAAGGCCTGGATATTAAGAACAAATTTTCAACCCAATATTTTATATCCAATCCATCAGAGTACATTTACGGTTGTTATTTACCACAAGGCCTGGTTTTTTTGCGTTGGCCGAACTAATTAAAGAAGCATGCATAATGATTTGCCTATCCTGTGTAAAAAAAAAAAATTTAAGGTCAATTTTATCTGACTAAAAATATATTTTATATAAAAATAAACATTTGTTTCATAAAAGATATTGTAAATTTTCCTTTTAAGTTGTTGAAATCAATGAAATAATTTTTGCACAATTATATTCCATTTTCTAACAACCCTGTAACACAAGAGAGATATATTTATTTAGAATATATTTTTAGTCCTTTAACTTTGACCTAAACTTAGAATTCGTCCTTGTCCGAATGAATATAGTCATTTCAACCTAATTACGTTTTTTTTTATGTGTCGAACCTTTTTAGGTTAGTATTGTAGTTGTTTACACTGTTTGACACATTCTCGGTTCAATATTGGTTAGAAAATACATTCGACACCTAAACAAAAGTTAACATAATTGGGTTAAAAGGACTATGCTCATTTATTCTTATTGTTTAGAGATCAAAATGTATTAAAGTTTCAGATATGGACAAATTTCAATTTTGGATTAAAGTTCAAAGATTAAAAATATACTTAATCCATTTATTTATCTCTTTCTCTTTCTATCTCAAGAAAAGAAAAATACATTTAAACATCTAAGAAAAAAAAATATTACTCTGTATGAAAAAAAAATCTTTACTATAGTTCCTCTCCCTTATTCATTTTTAGAGGAAGAAAATAAATCATCACCTTTTTCAAATAAAAATACACATTTTATCTAACTTACATTTTTCTACCAAAACCGCACTTCACCTTTTGTTTCTCCATTTATGATAAGGCTATATTATGAGATAAAAGATGAAAAACAAAATTAAGGATAATACGATGATTCCAAGAAGGAAGAAACAAAAGCCAAGCACTTGACTATGGTGGCTGAGTGCTATATTTCCACCATCGTTGTTTCTTCTTCTGCCACCACGTCTTCGAAGTTTCACTGCTTTATCTATGCTTTTGTCTCGGTTCATTCTTTTTCCTTCAACAAAGGAAAAATCCTATGATTTTGTTGTTGTTGTGAACACTACAAAACCCTAATGAAACTCCTACGTAGGTTTTCTAGCTTCTATATATGGAGACATAGATGATCACGAAGACCATTTAATGGGGCAAAACCCTAGGTGGGTGACAACAACGTAAGAAATTCCACCAAGTCATTAAAAAAAATCTTAGTTTATTTATTTTTATTTTTATTTTGCGTAACCCCATTTTGGTTTCATAGCTTTTTCTTGGGTTTTGGTTCCAACATAGTACGACTCGTGCTTTTATTTATTTGGGGTTAATCCTCGAATGTTTGAGACTATTTTTTAGAAATTTTGTTATTGGTATAATTTAGACCAATTTAATAGAATTTTCCCTCTTAATTAATACTTTATTATTCACAAACCTTAAACCGGAGACACTAGGGAGTAATAAAATTAGAAAAAAAGGTAATCAACCACTGATTATAATTTAAATTTTTATGTAATTTAATCGTATATTTTTAATGTCTATATAGATAATAAATAGTGTATAACATAAAACTAAGACTTACAGGTCCAAAACCACTTGAAAATGTATTATGGTAGAATTTAATAGGTATGGAACGAAATGTTGACAATTTCAAAAGGAAAAACAAAAAATAATTGACCATAGTCATTGTGTGACCAACATATTTCTAAGTACTTGCTTGCAAGAAGAGCACTTTAGTTTTATGCCTTTTAATTTTCGTTCTTAGTAAAAAAAAAATTCAATTAAAAAGTGTGTATAAAATATGTTGTATATGTTTATATAAATAGTTTCTAAAATAAAGAGAAAACAACAAATATGTTATAAAATAAAAGGGAGAGAAGGATAATAGAGAGTAAAAACTGATTTTCTGTGATATAAAAGTTAATCCAAGAGATACAACTAATGGTTATAATACTAAAGATAACATCAATAGCAATTAATTATAGGTAATTACTAACAAACCAATGGACAACTATAAATTTCATAACAAAATATATGTTTCTTAAAACCTTCATTAATGTTTTCTTGTTTGATTAATTTCTTTTGCAATGGCCAATTGAGCCTATGTATAAGTGACATAATTGATACGTGTAAAAAATTAAAATTTAAACTAATATCTTTTTGCAAAAGTATTTTTTACTTTTATTGTGATATTCTTATTTCTTTCTAATTGATATTCGTTGGAGAAATTGATTTAGACCCCCTTAATTTGGTTTAGAAAATGACTAACTTTGAAGTTACATTAGTATTATGCTTAGATCCAAAATTGGAATTAGTTTTTTTCTAAACTTTAATACATATTAAGTTTACAACAAATATAATTTCTTTAATCTAATATTAATTCTTTTAGACTTGTATTGGTTTGCTTTGGTGTTGAGCTGTTTTAATTTTCCTGCTTGCACGTGTATCATCTCACACACAATCGCCTTTGTTATTGGGCTAGACCTTTGTTTTATTATTTTGCAACTCTTTTTTCATTATTCACACTTCCACCCTTTTTATTTAGTTAGATTCCCTACTTTCAAATATGCATAATCTTTTTAATATCAAAAACACATTTTATATAATAATAGTAAAAATAATATTTCTTTTAAAATAACTTTTATTAATAAAAAATTAAAAATTTAAAAATAATTTTCTGTGTCTTTTATATGAGTACTCGTGTGATCATTCGCGTCGTCCTAATATTTAATATTTTTCTTTTCAAATAATTGAATTCTTTTTAAAGGTATGAGTAGTCCTATGACTATGTGCAGTACTTGATACTTTTCTTTTATTAAATAATTCAAAAATACATTATTCTTTTAGATATCTGTATGACCATTTGCATCTTCTGATATCTCTAAAATAAATATATACAATATATACTTACTTGTTTGATCTTTGTGTCGTCCTAGTACCAAGTACATCTCCTTTTTTTCCAAAAATATAAAAAATACAAAACTTTAAATATAGCAACATTTTTTAAAAAATGGTTTCTCATTAGAAATATGTGATCCCTAATTGATTTTTCATTGCGAATGGAGATATGTAGAGCGAGGTTAGTTCTTGCCGAGTTCACTATTCTTGTCAAACCAAAAAACTTAAAAAATATTGTTGTTTATGTTGAGTATTATTTTCGAGAAAAATTAAACATTTTAAAAATTACATCAATCTTGTACATTTAATCAAAGGTATCAACTTCAGACGGACTTTGTACGGTACTAACACCTCCCTTACGCATATTTCCAAATTCAAAATACAATTTTCGTAAACCTTATTTTATCTTTACTATTTTCAATAGTTTATTTAGGATAAACTATGATAACGATTCTAATTTATATTTTTTAAATTATCTTATTTTGACCTAGTTAAATCATGTAAAATAAAAATTAAATCTCTATTAACCTATTTTGACCTCTTGTCCTTTTCATAATCTTTTTACTGTTTTTTTAAGACTATTCAACACAAAGGATAATCTTAAATTGTATTTAGTAGCCAGCGTTTTTTTTTTTCCAAAAGATTTTTTTTTTCAAATTAATACATATGTTTTTTTCTTTTTATTTTTCAAGTTAGTTTTACTTTATCATTTATTATTATTATTGTCTTGAAAAAATTTGATGTTGACACTACCTAAAATTTTATTTCTCTATTTTTTCAACAATAATATATGTAACAAGCGATCATGGAACAATTGTTGTCACCAACAACATTTTTCATATCTATTTTAATAATAGTATTATTATTCAATATGACTAAAAAGAATTCGAATATTTATGAAATTGATTTGTTTTAAAAATTTATTATTGTCGTCAACAACTGTTAAAAAACGAGAAAAACTTTTTAAAGCTAAAACTAACAAAAAAAAATATTAAATAATTCCTTTCTGAACTCTTATCATTTTATAAATAAATATTGACAGGGACTCGTGGCTGAACATGATGCTCAATCTAGAAGGAGTCTGTTGTCAAAATCAATATAAATATTATATCACATGATTTCATCATGCTATAAACAATTCATTAAATATTTCTTTCATATTTTTCATTTAAAAGAATAGTTTTGATATAGAAAAAATAGCAAATTAACAAATATATATTCCTCTATAATGATATTTTAATTAAACAACTGATATCAAGTAGATTCAGTATTGAAGAACTCTTACATTGAAAGTGACGGAATATCTATTATTTTGTATTATTAAGATTCTGTCAATGTCCAATTAATAGGGAAACAATTTACAGTGACAATATTTTTATAAATTTCAATAATTTGAGATATGTGTCAGTAAAAATTATTTATAAACATATTATAATACCCATAATTATTTTTATAAATACTGATACACCTACTAACAAATATTTTTGTAAAATTAATACTATATAATAAAAGTTACAATAATATTAAAACTATAAATTGAAATTGTTTTATTCATAAGCCAAGTCACACTGATTAAGTTAGAACCTTTTACTCAAATTGTGATCTTAAAATGAGTGTAGTACAAAGTTTATTACAACACAGTACACGTATACTAATTTAGAATTATAATATATATATATATATATATATATATATATATATATATATATATATATATATATGAATAACTCTCTATTCATATTACTTATTATATTAATAATTTATTTTCTTTTTTATTTCTATCAGTACTACATGTCAAACTGGATCAATAGGTTACATAGAGCAAAAAAAATCTAGTACACCAATTAAGTATGTAATTAAAAAAATTCACAAATTTGGCTAGTAGAAAAAACTGTAGAAGAACTGAAAAATCAACAAAAACAGTCAAAATCATCCCATTGAAAGAGTCACACCATGATAATAAAAATATTATTTTAATTTTTTCTTAGAAAATTAAAAGTCAACTTCAAATGTTTATTATTTCTTTATTTTACCTGCAACCCGGTAATTTTTAACAGACGTTATTCTCTCTCTATATATATATATATTACTGACATTTAGTATAAGTATTATGATTTACTTAATTTAAAATTACAAATTACGCTTTAATTTTATTTTTTATTGTTATAAAATTACGATATTTTTAATTATTCAATATATATATATATATATATTTATTTGTATTATTAAGTGTTTTGGATTATAGTTATTATATTTATGGAACTTGAAATCAGTAATTTGAGTTGTGCAATTAACAATTCAATTTAAAAATATTGTGTGAAATATAGACTAGTGGAGCCACCAATTAATACTTTTTGTTTCTCTAATCGTTCACCCCACCCTAATGATTATCTTTCGTCAAATAGATAACTACACGTTTGTTATTTATCCATCAAGTACACATACATTTATATAAGGGTTCCTTGCTGTCTCCACTATCTATGATAAAAACTATTATAATTAGCATCTAAAATGAGCTTAATTACACACTGGAATGTTATTCAATATAATATATTACTTCATGTTTGGTCAAACCTCTTAGCTGTAACCATTGTTGTTGAAAGATCTTTATATGTTTGTTCAACAACTAATAAGTAGTTGGTAATTCTCCATTTTTATTGAACAAGTCTCTTCATCCATCCACAAGAAAACTTCATCACAATATTTATATAAGCACATGCAATTTAAAACAATTAACTCTCTAATCCTCCCTTAGTTTAACAAATTAAATTACTATAATAACTCATGCATGCTTTCCATGTTTGGACCATGTATTAATCAATTCTTGCACGCTCACTCTGTGTTCTTTTTTGCTAGGGCCCACTACATAAAACTGAACAATTCTGTGGAGAAAATCAAGTGAAAATATCTATGTATATACAGTATATATGATGATTTTTATGTATCTATATATCAGGTAACAATTCCAGGCCTTTTCACATGTGATGGAGGAGAGTTTGATCCACTTCCTCTACCATTTCTGTGTCTGTTGTTGTTGTTGTTGTGATCGTTATTCACTGAACGTAAATGTGTGTGTGATTGTGGCTTAGGGCTCTTCGGGGACTTCAGAGGATGATGTCTGTTAAGGTTGTGGTTCCTACGATGGTGTTGGCCGTTGTTGCTGTTGTGTTCCCTCCTTCTAGGTGTTTCAAGCTGATCCTTTGCATTGTTCTGCACTTCGTTGTTGTTATGATCTTGTGGAGCAGTGTAAACAAATGTTCCTATTGGGATGTCATCAAAATCCTGAAGTGGCTCAAGGGTCTTAACCACTGTGCTCATGGAGGGTCTGCTCCTAGGTCTGTGGCTGAGACACTGGTAGGCCAATGCAGCTGCTTTTTTGGTCCCCATTTCAGAATACTGCCCTTCAAGTCTAGGGTCCATTATCCTACCCAGTTTTCTTGAATCATTCAGCATTGGCCTTGCCCACTCCACTAGGTTCTGTTCCCTTGGAGGACGGTTCTTGTCCACTGACCTTCTCCCTGTCAGCAACTCCAACAGCACTACCCCAAAACTATACACATCACTCATTGCTGTCAAGTGACCTGAAAAAACCAAACAAACACATTCACATAAACAGCTAATACTTCCACTTTTTAAGGTACAAAACCAGTAATTAATGTACTTAATTGGTACTACAAAAGTGGATTAGTTGGCATTGAAAACTAATCAAGTTAAGTTACCTGTCATCACATATTCTGGGGCTGCGTATCCATGTGTGCCCATTACTCGGGTTGAAACGTGGGTGTCATCTCCTTCGGGACCGTCTTTTGCCAACCCAAAATCTGATAGCTTTGCATTGTAATCCTACAACAATATTAAATTACAAGAGTAAGAATCACAGTAATAGAACATAAAGTATACCAAAATTCCTTAATTAGCAACAATAATTTAATATTTCATGTTAACTATATCAAATAAACACAAGTTATGAACTTGTTTATATGATTGAAAAAGGAGATATAAACTAGGGACACTTACAGAATCTAACAAGATGTTGGAAGCTTTGAAATCTCTGTAGATGACTGGCTTCTCGGCTTCATGAAGAAAGGCTAGACCCTTGGCAGCCCCAACAGCAATTTTCATTCTCGTTGACCATGGTAGTGATGCTGTGAATCCTGGATTAGTTAATTAATCATCAAGGTTAATTAGTTCTTAATAAGGCTTATTATGGCAAGAGTTAAAGATAGTTAATAATGAATAAAAACCGTACTTCTAAATAGTTGATTCTCCAAGCTTCCTCTTGGTAAATATTCATATACCAAAAGTCTGTGTTCTTCTTCACAACAGTATCCTATCAGCTTCACCAGATGAGGATGCCTCAGTTGCCCCAGAAAAACAACTTCAGTCTGTCATCACCACACACAAGTCAGAAAAACCTCGTAAACAGATCTGAAAAAACACTCATTTTGTCACAAATTTACGAGGAAGAAAACAAAGTACTTACCAACCACTCTTTGTGGCCCTGCGAGCCATCCAAGTCCAAGAGCTTAACAGCCACGGGTTGAGCCTTGAGGCCATGCCTGAGCTTGTCATCAATGAACCCTTTATGCACGGGTCCGAACCCACCTTCTCCTAGAAAGTTGCTGGAAGAGAAAGACTGCGTGATGATCTTGAGCTCAGCAAGTGAGAAAACATGGAGGTTGGTCCCCGCTAGGGAAATGGAGAGATCCTCTGAAAGAGTCGTGCTTGGATAACTCAAATCCGTGACAGAAATCCTGTGAGAAGAATTTGGCTTTGTAGCCACCACCTTCTTTGGCTTCGGAGAGGGATACTCACCCTTGTAACAACCCGGGAAGATGGATTTCCATATGCTTTTCATCAGGGTCATTCTTGATCAAGACAGAAAAAACTAAAGCTCGAAACTTTAACTCTTTGTGGTGATGATAAATGAATCTACAATCTCATAGCTGATGAAAGAAAGATGTTTGTATAGAGATATATACTCGAAGAAGGTTCAACTTGTTGAGATATTTGAATGTATTAGGTATGAAAATTTAGAGATAGACGGTGGTGGAAATGGAAAGGGAAGTGAAAGGTTATTCCAAAATCTTCAACTGCTGAGAGAGAAAAGAGGTTTTGAGCACCCTTTTATACGAACACAATGTTGATTTTTTCCTATAAAGGTTACTTTTGATTAGTTGTCTAGGTCCTATATGCCATGGATTTCTTCTTTTTGTTCATAATATATATATACACAGAGAGAAAGAGAGGGTTGTTTGGCAAGCAAGAAATTGCGAAATATTATGTGAATAAATATGTATTTGTTTAATAGGATTTGATAATGAGGAACCGAGTATTCCAAGTCTAAGATGTTGGTTGAAGGCAAATGACGTAGCTACCCCCACTTGACTTTCATGCACTCACGGTCACAAATTTGGAAATTATTGGCTTTGACTTGTCATCGTGTTTCGAATATTTTCAATTGCGAAAGCAGCACCTTCCACATTTTCCTTTCACTTTCTAGTTTCCATTTGGTAAAGACTTCCACAAACTGCTGCTCGTGATTTCATACCGCTCCATTCAGTACAACCCTATTTTTCTTCTCTGCTTTTGTTGGGTTTTCGTTGACCTTAAATTCCGTAACTCATACTAATGCTTCAATACGTATCTATATCTACTCCTCTATTCATCACCACTAAAAACATATTTAACTATGTAAATAAATTTTAAAGTTATAAAATTTCGATTAATTATGTATTTTATGTAATGGTAACAGTAAACTTCAACAATAGTGTAAACACAAAGCAGTTTCTATGCAGATAGAAGAAAATGGGTATTATGTCAGACGATTTTACTATTTATTTTTTGGTGCGTGTTTGTTCTTCAGATATTGAAAATTGTACTCGGTTGGTATGGTTTCAACCTGAATTGGATAGGTTTCTAGAAGATGTAGATAGAACATAAAATAATTCAACATGTTGTTTATACAATGACAAAGCAGCATTTAAATAAATGAATTGGAAGGATATGCATATCATCAACCACAAACACAGGGACTTGTATTATAATATATAGGTCTGAAAAATACACATCTGAGAATTAATTCTAGTGGAGGGCAATGGAAATGAAAATGTTAAATAAAAATGCTAAAATAGATTTTTTTTTTTAATGTGAAAGATGTTACAATATTATTGTATATAATATAAGAAAGAGAGAGATAGTAGTCATAGACTTAATTAATATTATATGATTCAGAATTGAGGTTAAAGAAATTTCAAAACTTCTGGGACAAGCCTCGTTCCAAAGTTTTTGACTTTTTGGTTTGTAGTGGAACAAGAGGGGATTCTATCACTTCCAAAAGAAACTTCTATAGGTTTTAGTTTTTCTCCCTTTTACATTATTGTTCTCAGAGTAGCAACTACACAGATAAATCAAATAATATAAACAATTAAAAATAAAACCTATGAGGCTAATATCACCTAGCGCGTAGAGCAGTTGGTATAATAAAACAATTTCTTTATGTTTTTCTAATTATTTAACTATATATGTGATATTTTTACATTTTGAAATAAATATTACTAATAGAACTAACTCTATGTATAAGAACATAAATTTGTTGTTCTCAATAATAGGTGAATCAAACAGAAAAATATCATCTTGTTACGAGGTGAATTGAAAATAAATTAATTTGGATTTTAATATTTATATTGTATTCTTTACTATCTTTAGGTGGACAAAGCTAATAAATTCAGTAGTTTATAAAAAGTGGAATAATCCATGAAAAGTCCTGCAATGTACGGCATGTTTGATTACTGAGGATTGTGATAGATTAAAATAATCAGGTATCTGCTCTTGATTTAACCGTTCTTGAAACTTCTTGCAGGTATTTTTATGATTTTTCCTTCACTATTTAAATAGGAAGTCATTTTTTAAAAATAGAAAGAAGATGAATTATTGTGCAATTTGAAATTTCGATAATTTTTAGCTTTTTGGATTCTATATATCTGTTTTATTTTCAAACTATATTAGTTTTAATATTTTAAAATATATTAAATTTTTGTAATACATTAAAATCTCTATTTTAAAATCCAACACAAAAAATTTAGTAAAACATCTTAGTTACAAATGTCAAAATATTTATAATTCATGAGTCAAATTTAACAACATTGGTTCGAATAGGTTGAATTGAAAAAAAATAATTTTTTAAATATAAGTTGAATTAAACTTGCTTCACTTTATCAATATATTAAAAGAGTTTGAGTCGGATCGAAGGTAAGTTGATTCGTAATTTACCAACAATAATATTTTATTAGTTTTTTTACAATTTTTTAAAGCTTTTTATTATAATTATTTACTACATTTGATTGAATATTTTCAAAGTTTGATCTTTTTAAATTTTAAAATGTTGTTCAATAATATGTTTAAATAGTTTAGATGTTAAAATTATTTGTTTTGCCAAATTATATACGTTTGTATTTTAATTTTGAACTACCATTTTTATAATAATTCTTGAAGAATTAGATGTACACTTTGATCAACACTATAAAAAAGTAAATCAAGTCAAGACGTTCATTGTATTTCAATAAATATATAAAATATTACAAAATAAAATATGTATAAGTGAGTCAACTCATCAATTTATGGTGAGTCAAGTCAGATTATAAAATTTTTTACTATAAAAAAATAAAATGAATCGAATCAAGTATTTTTAATTTAATTGATGATGAGTGAACCCTTATAAGTTAATTTGACTTATTTTACCATCCTAATATGAACTCACCGTTAATTCTATAAAAACCATAATCTTGTTAGTGTATTTAACATGAATGCTTTGAGTTATGTAATAAGGAATCAGTATCTACTCAATGAGAATATATTACAATCATTGGGGGAGCAATGAAGGGACAGGGGGAAGCTGTGGCTCCTCCAACTTTTTTGAAATTTTTTTATTTATGTTATATGAAAATTGTTTTATTTTTTATTTTTTAAATTATGTATAAGAAATTTGATTTTTTGGAATTTTTTAAATAATAAAAATATATACTGGGAATTGATAAGAATTAAAATATGTATCTTTTTATTTATTTTATAAAATATAACATTTAATGCTAATAAATAATAAAGCATAAAATTAAATTTAATAAAAAATAAACAAATTTATTAAGATATTTTTTATTTTTTCTTTCACTATTTTTCGAGTTAACGTATTGTACCCACTTTAGACTTTTACTTGTTTTGTTTTCTTTTATTTATGAAGAAAAAAAGAAAGTTGCACACAAATTCATTATTTTGTGCTCTCATTTTTGTATGCTTTCTTCTATTATTGAAGAAAAAAATAATTCTTTTTTTCTCAATTGATAATGAAATATTAGTTTAATATATAATATTATTTTTTATCTTACGAGCATTTGGTATATTCATTTTTATAAATATATATGAAAAAACAATGCACTAAGTGTTTTTTAATAACTGGTTTTTAATCGTGACTTGATTATCATATATTTTTCTTTTATTAATTACGTATCGCAATTTTTATTTAGATTATGATAAATTATCTTTTAGTATTTTTTTAAAACATAAGTATATTGATGAAGAAATAAAAGAATAAATTAATTATTTAAAAATGATAAAATGGAAGCTACCGTGACGAAGAAAATAGACAAAATCAATCTTTGACAAAAATAGGAAGTCAATTACATCTACTTGATTGATTTTTTAATTCATCTCGTCTTATTTTAACTCTTCTTGTTTCTACAACTATATCAAAAAAATAATTTTCTACAATGAAAATTCTCAAAATAAAATTGCAAAATAAATCAGAAGATGAATTTTTTTGCTGATGATATGATTATTTACATTAAAAACAAAATATAACTAAAAATTTTAGTATTGATTAAATTATTACTGAGTTCAATAATCTTACGAATCCATAATTAAATATATAAATTTTAAGTATATTTTGGCATCTCCACAAATATTGAGTAAGATCCATCACTAATTACAATGAAGATATAATGTTGACTTTATTGTAGAAAAGAAGGGAGAGAGGAAGGTTGATATTGTTGCACTTACCTTAGTTTTTTTCATTCACATTCAAGACATTGTATTTTGAACTAGTTAAGATGTTTTTCACGTTTAAAATTTTGTTTCTAGAAGGCTTTTTCGTAAGTAATTCATGCATTGTATTAATTTAGTCAAGGTTCTAAACTTTATGAAAAGACCCTTAAAAAATGTGTAAGATTTATTTTTATGTGTTATTTATTGACGCCAGATTCTTGTTAAATTAAAATTGTGTTATATCAAATACCGAATTATATTATATTATTTTTGCATAAATTATTTTATATTAGTAACATTTCTGTGCCCATTCAAATTGAAAATGATAGATTTCTAGTCAAAAAAATTCACAAGCGGTATTTGTTTTATAATATAATAAATTCAAAATATCTATCTTCAAATAAAAGATGGGACACTTGTTTTCTGCCACGTATATAAGATTAGGGAATGAAAAGTAAAATTATACTCTCGAAGACATAATAAAGACTAAATATGATAAACTTTACATTATAATTTTTTTTAAAGAGAGTTATTTTATCATCTACTAACACATTTACCGTTAGATTTATAGAAAGGGTTTTATCGGTAAATAAAACACTAATAAGATTTGGGCTCAACCATATAAGATATTAACTTAACTCTCAACCCAAAATCTTAAAGCAATGAATATATGGATCTTTATCATTATATGGTGCTCCACTTTCTCATTTCTATCCAATATATGACTTAAATTCACGTTTGAATTTCTAACGATTACACTAGGATTATTTTTCACCTAAAACACGTATTAAAGAATAAACATTTATCATTCTTTAATTTATACTTGATCTGAAGTAACATCACTGATCCTGATCTTAAACTAGTTATGTAAAGTTAGTAGGTAAATTATTTACAATTGCATGAAGGGGAAATAAGTGGAGAGAAGGTGGTGGTTGAGAATGAGGTAAGATTAGCGTGGGGAAAATGTGTTTGGAGATAGAGCGTAGGGTTTTAGTGATATAATAATCACCCGTATGGACCAATCTATACACCATATCCCTTAATTTCCAAACTTATTGGTTGGAGCATTACTCCAAACACCTTGGACTCAAACTTTGTGTGCGCTCAACACAAAACCGCGCTCGTTACTCAATAACGACAAAGGATGTGCCCAAGGAGGACACTCCCGTCAACACGTACGGGAGTAGGTTACGTGGGGCCACGCCACGTGTCCTTTACATAGAAATTTAAATTAAGGACTTTGTCAACACCGCAAAACCTCAAAATTCAGAATGTCACTTCCCATGCAGTGGAAACAAAACCCAATATTATAGAAATCTGAAAAATGGATAACCATGGTAATCTCACTTGTGCATGATTATTCTAAGATGCTTTCTTCATTCCATTATTCTAACAAATATTTGATACGGATAGTTAAACAAACTCATGTCGTCACTTAATTCTTAATTAATCTAGCTTGGATAAGAAGTATGTACAAGCTGCAATTTTCCTAGTGCAATTTCATCTCATATGTGTACTTTTCTTAAATATTTATATATATGGAGAGAGAGGTGCTATGCGTGTGTATGCATAAAATTCATTAACAAATTGAATTTAAAAATTTGGGGATGATTATAATAAATGGAGGTATTGATCACATTAGGATTATGTGTGTAAAAGAGAAAGATAAAATGAAGTAATGAAAGAAATGGATATTATTGTTATGAAAAATATGTTACAAAGCAAAGGGTGAATACATTTATATAAAATATGCATGACACTAGTAAGGGATTTAAGATCCTAAAGTCACCGCAAACAATAAGGGGAGACAAATATATAAGATTAAGGAGAGCAAAATATGTTTTTTCATATACTTAGAAATAATTTCAATAAAACCAGAAGGTGTGCTTACCACCCTCGTGTACATGTAGGTTCGCTACTGCATGATACATGCATACGTACATAAGTGAAACTAACATAACAAAAATAACAAATATATATATATATATATATATATATATATATAGCAGCGATATCTCCTAACATTCACTTATGGATGATGTGAGTATATTTTAAATTATTTCATATTATTTATGCAGCTTAAGTTTGATGACAACAACCATTGTTGTAACTAATATCTATATGACAATGAAGGTATGTAAATGAAGTGATTATGAACATGGGGAATGTTGAAATCAATGGTTTTCTTAACCAGTACAAAAATTTGGGAATAGAAACATGGAATGCCAGACTTACATTCAACGTTGGTTTAAACAATCCCGAAAGAATATTTACGTGACATCTTTTTATAATGCGTAAGTAAAATTCACTTTATGATACTATGTAAGAGAGAATGGTGAAAAAAAAAATAATTAATGAAAATATTGTAGGATGTTGAACCTGCAAAGAGGGTGTGCACAACACAAAAAGGGTCTTCTATGAAAACAAGAAACACAGTCTATGGAACTTATGCTAGTGCAAAACTAACATATTACAACTAAATACTATGTTAGTTTTCTCAAAAAACGATGTAAAAAAGCTATTATTTTAAACATGCAAGATGTCTTTGAAATCATTGAGGGTCACCAGATGTTAAACGTTTAATATTTTTTTTATTATCGAATAAGCACTTTCGGTTAAAAATCCAACGAGAGTGGGGATACCTCATAAGTTATCAAGTTTAACTTTGTTTTCCCAACTACTCGTCAAATCATTTGGTAAAGTTTAGAAGAGAAAAAGGAAAATTTAATCCAACTCGTTTTCATAATTTGTCCATGAAGTTTTACCAAACATGTTGCTGATCATGTTTTGACTTGTGATTTTGTTGTGTTCGTCATTATGGTTTTTATTTTCTTTTAAGAATAAGAATAATTAACCGGGTTAGATAAAATTTACAAGAACAACCACAAATTAATCAATTCATATCATTGCATTAATAACAAAATCAAATAAGAGATTATTTAAACAAAAAAATATATTTAAAGTATTTAACGGAATAACTTTTTTTTTTATGAAAATACCTTGAGTTATAAACTAGACAAAATTTAATTCACATCCTTAAAATGAAAATTTATTCACGAGTGACGCATAACTGATGTCTGTTGAAAAAGTCAAAATTCAATTCACAGTAGTAACCGGTGACACCCTACCTGGGAAAGGGGTTTTCGGCCCTTCTAGATTTCATTTTTCACAACGTAATTTTAATTATTTTATTTTTCAAAAATAAGAAATTATTTGGTTGAAAAATTGCAATAGTACAGAAGATTATAACCCCAAATTAAACTTTTGCAATTAAGTAATTGATCTTGTAACTTTTTTGTGTAATTAAACTTTCAGGATTACTATAGATATGGTCAACTCTTTTATAGGTTACCCACACGTGACAATGAAGACCGAAGAGTACGGAATAACTCTTAGAGTATTTATAACTGTATAATTATATTATTTTCTTTAATGTATATATATATATATATATATATATATTACTTTTAACATATTTTTATTTTACGTAAAAATTTATTTATATATTTTTAAAATAATCATTAACTAATTCTTCTCTCTTGCCACTTATATTTTTTTACATGTGATTTATTATCTCTCCAACTTATCACTTTGAGTTCTTATAATCTTAAAATTTATATCTTTTAAATAATATTTTAAAATTTTAAAAATAATATAAACATAATAAGTAATATATGTTAAATTTAAAATTCATGTGTGTGTTCTTCTTAAACGGTCAAGATTTATTGAAATATAATACTTGTTAGATCGTTGATTTTGTATCAACGATGTGTTTTTAGTATACTAGATCAGTATAGGTGTTAAATAATCAAATTTCGTTTAACATATTAAATTTTAATTTAATAGAAAGAAATAGTAGGATAAAACTAAAGAGACACACGTTCACGTTAACGTGTATATTTTCGCATAATGTTTATGCGTGTTTTTTTTTTTTTGTTAAGATTTTTCTCTCTTGTTTTCAAGTAACGTGTTCGAGGTTGAAAACTAAACTATAATGTATGTAATAAAATAATAAAGTACACTAAATGTTATTCGTTTAAAATTACTTAAGATTGTATCAATAGTAAATGTATACTTACTTTCCCATTCTTCATATTTGCATACTTCAAAGTTTTATTATAATTAATTATCCCACTATTTTATAATTAATGCAATATTTATTATTTCAAATTTGCATTTCCATGTTCCTTACTTAGAACAGATCCCAAACAAATTTGATTTAAACTTTCCCGCGTAAGTTTTTGAAACAAGGGAGTATGAAGGTAAAATAAATTGAATTTCTCTTTTGAACTAAAATTGATATATCCACTTTAATTTTTGTAATTAAATATTATTTTTATAAAAAGTTAAATAATTCTTGCTTGAAAAGCTTCTGCATCCCACCTCTTCATAATTTTGGAAACCTATCCAACTTATAGTACACACTCTTTCTGAACTATTCTCTTTTATTGGTTTATCGAGTAAATTATAACACTTTTAAAATTACACTTATATTTCTTGCTTTATCAAATAGAGTTTACTTCAAACAATATTCAAAATGTTTCACATATGAATAGAGTAAAAGAAAAATAAATATTAAAGTATTAAAAAAATCATATACAGAGGTAAAAATTTTATTATTAATGGATGAGCACTTTATACCAAATCATAACATAACATGGGTGATTATTTATGTTTTTGTAATATAAGTTTAATATTATTGCATAAACTAGCATAAAATATCCGCTTATATTTTTTTAAATATAGTTTATGGCTATTACGCGATAAACAAGACAACTAATTTCTTTTCCTTTTAATACAGTTAAATGTTCAAGTTATACTAAAGTTTGATAATTTAATTTAGTAAAGTGTGATACTCTAAGGAAGTGTTCAAAATAAATATAATATTAAAAAGATAAATAATGCTTGTGAAAAACTCGTAAGTGAATTATTTAAAAAAAAAATCACTGCAAAGCACCAACCTCACGGGTAACACTGATAACGAGTACCATGTGCTATAATATCATCACCAACTTTATTCATTAGAACAAGAACGATATTAATATAATATTATTATTTTCACAATTTATACTTTACGTAAGTTTAAACAATTATATCATTTCGTTTATATATTGATTTATATTTTTAACGGATCTATTTTATATTTTTTTGTATACCATTTATATTTTTAAAGAATATATCCTATAGTTTTGTATATAATTTATTCTTTATATTTTATCAAAACATATTATTTATATTTTTATAAATAAATGAATTTTTTAAATTAATAAATTATTTTTCACGTTGATTTTATTCAAAATACAACTTTTTTTAATCTTTAAGTCTCTTTTAATAAGACACAAACCATCATCATCTACGTAATTAGTTATTCTAATAAAAAAACTACTGTTAGCTAAAAAAAGCGCAGTTTTTTGTAAAATCCAAATAAGTTATGAAAATCAAATTTAAAAAAAAGAAAAACTATTAGGTAAAATTTTTGAAAATGGTCGGTTCCTTTCAATGCTTTAAATATAACGGTCACATAATATATTATTGTTTAAAATAAAACAACTAAGACAAAATTATTAAAAAAATGTATAAGGATTTGAAACACTTTTTTTTAATATCTTAGTGAGAGATAGTTGTTGTTTTGGATAAACTCAAATAGCATTTTTTTTAAACATGAGTAAAAAAAATGATTATGGAGGATAAAACTAAAATTTTTGTGGTGTTTTTAAAATTTGAGTACGTCTTATAATTATTTTTAAATATTGGAAAATAGAATAAATGAATTTAAACTCATCCTACCAAAATTAAAAGTGAACGGACATAATTATTGATGTGTAATAGAATTTTGAATCGTCACGAAAAAAAGAAAATTTTCTGCAAAAATTCTAAAAAACAAATTAATTACGAATTTTTAGTAAGTCTACGAGCAAAAATAATTATAAGATAAAAATACTTCTTATGATAATATTTGTAAGACTCAATATTTTCTGCCCTAAATTAAAAGGGGCTGCCCCATGTGAGTTGGGTCTAAGGGTTGGCCCAAAAGGGGAATAAACCCTAAGTTTGCCTTAAACCTCATTCCTCTCACTTTGTTGAAACAGATTTTCTAACTCCCTTTGAGTAGCCGTCACCTTCTCCGATAGGGTTCAGCCTTGGAGCTCCCTCGCACTTGTTCGAACCAGTTTTTCCGCTTCTCTTCATAAGCATACCCCTAGAGTCGTGGTGTCCGTGTTTGCGGTTGAATTCCTGTACTAGCATATTCCAGGTAAGGGAAGCGAGAACCCCCTTGTCTGGTGTGATTGTGATTTGTACCATTTTAGTTTCATGATTTTCGAGTTTGATAATTGTCTTGGATGCTTGGACTGGCTGGTTTTCCTATTTGGTGTATGTTTATGTGTGATGCAGGCGTGAACAGTGGCGAGCACTGATAATCTCGCCCAAGCGAGCCTGTCTCGCCCAGGCGAGATGAGCAGAGGCTCGCCCAGACTTTTTATGCGAGGGGTCGCTTAGGCGACCAACTCAGTTTTGAGCGAGCGAGTGTCTCGCTCAGGCGAGGGGAGTCTCGCCTAAGCGAGAATGCGCAGAGGCCGTTGTGGTGTATGTGTCGAGCTCTCGCCTAGACGGAGGGAGCTCGCCTGAGCGAGAGTCCTTCTCGCTTGAGCGAGACCCTCTAGCCTGAGCGACGAGCTAGGCGAGAATGCGTTCTGATTTGGGTTCCCTCTGTGCTTGGATATTTAACTGGTACTTGTATGAGTTATTGTATGATGGCTTAATGGGAATGATTATGCATGATTGGGAGAGGGTCTTATGTGTGAATCATGAGTTTAACAAAATCTTTATATGAATTATACTCGAGAGGTTGAATATATGTATATATGTGGTCACGAGTTTGACAAGCAACAATGGACATGATGGTTGGTAATCCAGTGGCATGGCTTTGGTATGTGGAGGAACACTTTACTCATGGTTGGGAATGACAAATTGGTATTGATTCAAAGTATGAGAAATAAGGATTGGTTACGAATGAGGGGATGAGGTTCCTATGTATGATATATGTATTTATTACTTGGTTGTTGGTGTGTGTTTGTCATGTGGTCAGTACATAATTCCTTGAAGTCTCAAGGTGGGACTTCAGGGTCTTGCTTCAGTGGTCGGGACGTAATTCCATGGCCCCTGATAGTGGGTGTCCATGGTGGTGCCCCATTTATATAACTTGGTAAGGATTCAAGGTAAGGATCGCATCCTGACACTCTAAGGAGTCAGTTAGTCTCACTTAGAGCGGACTGGCTCCTGTAGTGAGAGTAGCAGGAGGCTTGAAACTCATTAAGGGCTAACCTTGTGGTGAGGGAAATTGATTCATTGTAACACTTGTAACACATAGCTCGGGGGTGAGCAGCTTGGGGGTGAATAAAGGTATCCACCACAAGTGCAGGCATCCGCTGAATCCGACCAGGTTATATGTATCCGGATGAGTCGAGTCGAGTCGTAGTGTATTACTTGGGAGGTCGTAACATGCTTGTGTGATGTATGTATAATGGACTGTGAATATGTATCTGATTTCATTGATGAAATGATTTTGGTTCTAGCTTACCCTTTGCTTGTTTGATTGTTTTGTGTGTGGTTCTTCTCTTTTGCAATGACCATCAAATTATTGATGTGAGCAGAAGCGAGAGATTCTCGCGGTCAACAGGGGAATGGTGACTCCGCTGCATAGTCCATCTGGGCTGGAGCTGATGTTTTATTTCTTTTTGTTGGGCTTTTCTTAGGGCCACGACCCATGTATTCTGTTTGACTTGTGATCTCCTATATTCCTTTTAACTTCATATTTGGTTTTTCCTGTGGTACCGTGGTGTGCCTTACGTTGTAAGGAGTGGGTTTAAACTCCAGGACTGCGCTACGTTATTATTCCAGTGTGACGCTTCTTTAATTACGTTATTAATTAAATGGGGTGTTACATTAATGGTATTAGAGCAGTTCGTCCTTAGGATGACCTAAGGTTGTGGGTTTGTCGTGCCTTGCGGGCGTAAGTAGTCATGTTTCGTCGAGTTTGTCAGTGAAACCAAAAGTTTTAGGAACAGAAAACGCCTTGATAGAGTAATGAGGGTGCACACTCATGACTAGATTAAAGGTTGTTTTCCTTTCTTATTCTAATGGTTCAGGAAAAGGGGGTGACAGACAAAAAGGGGTTCGTTGTCTGTAAGTGATAGACTGTTGCTTGGTATGATCTAGTTTGTCTTATTGTGCCTCTGTGTTCTGTGTCTGGTGTCTATAGAAATGAGGGAATGCAAATCCAATGTCAACTTGGCCTGTTTTCCTTTACAAGTGTTGAATGAGGTCTCTAAGATAACTTCTTGCCTCGGAGATGGGAAGTTGATGTGTGATGTATACCGTTGAATAAGGAAAGCTAAGTTTGGGTTAATAGTTTGAGAAAAGATGTTGAAGTTTAGCAACGATTGGACTAAGGGAGCTTTAAGGACAAGTTTGGGATCAAATACCGCAAGTTTTCCAAAATGAGTTGAATCTAGAGGTTAAAACATATGGGAGATATCAGTGCATGCAAGTGCCACATCGTTTGAGGAAAATCAACTTGATTCTACATCCCGACAAGGTTGAAGTTCAGAGTCATGCAAATGCATACAGTGTTAGGAGAAGTGTCATTGAATACAGTCATATGGTCACACCTAGTGCTTCTTGGAGAAGTGGAAGAGGAACAATTGGCAAATTCTAGGCTGCAGCGAGTGGAGAGATTGCTTTGCAACGAGCAAGCTAAGAAAGGAAGAGACCGTGAAGTGCAAAAAGATGGCAAACCTCTAGTGAGAGGCTGAGGTGGATAAGAGGTTCATACTAGAATTAACAGTCAACAAGTGGAGAGGGGTCTTTTCAACTTTGTTAGTGGGATGTTTCAAGGAAAAATAGTTCCCATGAGCAAGTCACTTAACCTTGGGTATAAAGTGAAAAGTTTCACGCACCAGGAGGAAGGGTACACCTTTAAAGGTTATTCTCGTATGGAAGGACAACCCAACTGATGTCATAGCACAATGATGGAGGGAATGAAAAGAAAAGTTTTAAGCAGTTGACATGATGTCTACGATGGTTGATGCTAAAATGGTTAGCACGAATATATCTCACCCAGAGATGCACCTTTCGAAGTGATGTTTGGACTAAGAGCTGGTTTTCTTGGAATCGTGTACTCCTTGATGTCGCCAGTATGGTACAGGAATCATGGTTACCTTTAGGAAGGGACTAAGGTTGAGATGATGGTTTTGCTACAATTGTGACCAAGTGGAGACTCGCTCGGGTGTGTGGTGCCTTCGCGGTGATCAAAGTGTTTAAATTCAAAGCCAATTTGAATTATTCCCTTTATAAGGTTGGGACATGATCTCAAAGGTGGATTGGTTATTTTCTTAATCTCATTCCTAGGAGATGTGATCTCCAATGAAGTTGTATCCTTTGATTTGAAGGGATATGTCAGTAGTGGTGTAACAAGTGTGTATCAAGCTGAAAGGTGAGGGCAGGGTGTCATGTGAATCAGAGTTATACGACAAAGGCAAGAGAAAAATAGACGCAAGGAATCTCAGTGGTAGAAGAGTTATAGAATTGTCCTGAAGTAAACATTAGAATTTTCGCTTTGGAGTGGTGAAGTTCCCTTTTGCATTTGGGTCTGAAGTCGAACTTGTGCTGATAGTTTCTAATTGGAGGCTTTATGCTAGGATTGTGAAGTAAGAGAAACAAGTGAAAGAGTTGTTCGAGACATAATGGTATAAACTTAGTATAATCACTAGGATGACTACGAGTTTGGGGAATCTTTAAAAAGAAGTTATGGTGTCAAGCCGTTCAAGAAGAGTATTGACTAAGGTTGGAGTGACCAATAAGGAATATGGTTTTAAAAGGATAGGTACATTGTTGAGAAAATGGAGCGTTAAGGCTATCAAAAGAGGAGTTTAAGAGGTTCTGCAAGTTTGGTAGGGGTCTCGAGGAAGATTTCTCAACAATGATTGCTTCCTTGTCATGACGGACATGAAAGGATCATTATTTGGAGTAAACAAACAAGTGAGTTTGGGTATAAATCAAAGTAGCGCAGCGGGATGGTGGCAGATGATGCTTAGAAATGGTAATAGGTGCGCGAGAAGAACTATCTTATTCAAGACCTAGAGATCACTACGAAAACCAATTCCCTAAAAACATCAAAGGTTTCGTCCTTGTGAGTGTCAGGTAAAAGTGTGCAATGATCATTCAGAGTTGGAAGTGTAGGGTTGCACAGAGGAAGTTGGACCAAGGAAATGAGAGGTGGTTGAATTATGTTTTCAAGTTAGGGTACCGACCTTGAAGTAAGGAACTAAGGGTAGGTGTTTATTTCTAGAAGAGAATTCAAGATCTGGGCTCGACGGGGTAAGGGTTGGCGGAGAGGTAAGTGTCTAAGTTGGGAGGAGGAGATGTGACAAGATTTTCTTGGTCTACTTATTCGACTAGAACAAGTAAGTTTCTCAAAGAGGTGGGGAAAAAGCCAAATCGGACAATCTTAGTTCGAGGTGTATCGTAGGGTTGCTTGGTGCAAACCAGACTTGAGATTTGGAGTCAATGGAAGTTATGGTACTGTGGGTTGGTGGAATGATGGTTACGAGTTGAGGGATAAAAAATGAGGATAAGATACCAAAATGACATGGCGATGGAATCAGTTGAGAGTTTTAAATTGGAAATGGAATAACTCGGTAGGGGACTTTGTTGCCTTGGTTGAAGCCAACAAAGGAAGTAAGATGTTATGAGTATCGTTATGCGTAAAAGGGGTCAAGAGTGTTGATGGTGAGGCAGTAGGCCAAAACTCAATAATGATCTAGTCAATGGAGTGAGGCATAAAGGAGTAAACAAGGTGATGCGAAGTGATAACGAACATGTTTTAGTTTGAGACTTAAAGTCATCAAAGACTTTGATAAAACCTACAAGAGGTAGTGGAGAGCATATGGTAGACGAGTCGGTATATCAAATACAAGTTGGTTGGGGAGGTAAGGAGGAGCGTCCCAGTTTTAAGGTTGCAGGTCGAAAGTTACTTCGAGAGTAGTGACTAAACTAATCTACACAGTTGAACACATATTGCTTAGCACAGAGGCAAACTTTCCAGTGACTATAGGTGTTAGAGTCGTTTTATTCGTCATGTCTAAGTGGTGGTTGTCAGACGAAATGGGGGAAAACGTAGTTTCCTTCCCATCTCGTCGATGAATTTTCAAGGTCAAAAATTTTTGTTGTTGGGGAGAATGTAAGACCCAATATTTTCTGCCCTAAATTAAAAGGGGCTGCCCCATGTGAGTTGGGCCTAAGGGTTGGCCCAAAAGGGGAACAAACCCTAAGTCTGCCCTAAACCTCATTCCTCTCACTTTGTTGAAACAAATTTCCTAACCCCCTTTGAGTAGCCGTCACCCTCTCCGATAGGGTTCAACCTTGGAGCTCCGTCGCACTTATTCGAACCAAATTTTCTGCTTCTCTTCATAAGCATACCCCTAGAGCCGTGGTGTCCGTGTTTGTGGTTGAGTTCCTGTACTAGCATATTCCAGGTAAGGGAAGCTAGAATCCCCTTGTCTGGTGTGATTGTGATTTGTACCATTTTAGTTTCATGATTTTCGAGTTTGATAACTGTCTTGGATGCTTGGACTGGCTGGTTTTCCTATTTAGTGTATGTTTATGTGTGATGCAGGCGTGAACAGTGGCGAGCACTGATAATCTCGCCCAGGCGAGCCTGTCTCGCTCAGGCGAGATGAGCAGAGGCTCGCCCAAACTTTTTATTCGAGGGGTCGCTCAGGCGACCAACTCAGTTTTGAGCGAGCGAGTGTCTCGCTCAGGCGAGGGGAGTCTCGCCTAAGCGAGAATGCGCAGAGGCCGTTGTGGTGTGTGTGTCGAGCTCTCGCCTAGGCGGAGGGAGCTCGCCTGAGCGAGAGTCCTTCTCGCTTGAGCGAGACCCTCCAGCCTGAGCGACGAGCTGGGCGAGAATGCGTTCTGATTTGGGTTCCCTCTGTGCTTGGATATTTAACTGGTACTTGTATAAGTTATTGTGTGATGGTTTAATGGAAATGATTATGCATGATTGGGAGAGGGTCTTATGTGTGAATCATGAGTTTGACAAAATCTTTATATGAATTATACTCGAGAGGTTGAATATATGTATATATGTGGTCACGAGTTTGACATGAGCAACAATGGACATGATGGTTGGTAATCCAGTGGCATGGCTTTGGGATGAGGAGGAACACTTTACTCATGGTTGGGAATGACTAGTTGGTATTGATTCAACGTATGAGAAATAGGGATTGGTTACGAATGAGGGGATGAGGTTCCTATGTATGATATATGTATCTGTTACTTGGCTGTTGGTGTGTGTTTGTCATGTGGTTAGTACGTAATTCCTTGAAGTCTCTAGGTGGAACTTCAGGGTCGTGCTTCAGTGGTCGGGACGTAATTCCATGGCCCCTGATAGTGGGTGTCCATGGTGGTGCCCCATTTATATAACTTGGTAAGGATTCAAGGTAAGGATCGCATCCTGACACTCTAAGGAGTCAGTTAGTCTCACTTAGAGCGGACTGGCTCATGTGGTGAGAGTAGCAGGAGGCCTGAAACTCATTAAGGGCTAACCTTGTGGTGAGGGAAATTGATTCATTGTAACACTTGTAATACATAGCTCGGGGGTGAGCAGCTTGGGGGTGAGCAGAGGTATCAACCACAAGTGCAAGCATCCGCTGAATCCGACCAGGTTATATGTATCCGGATGAGTCGAGTCGAGTCGTAGTGTATTGCTTGGGAGGTCGTAACATGCTTGTGTGATGTATGTATAATGGACTGTGAATATGTATCTGATTTCATTGATGAAATGATTTTGGCTCTAGCTTACCCTTTGCTTATTTGATTGTTTTGTGTGTGGTTCTTCTCTTTTGCGATGACCATCAAATTATTGATGTGAGCAGAAGCGAGAGATTCTCGCGGTCAACAAGGGAATGGTGACTCCGCTGCATAGTTCATCTGGGCTGGAGCTGATGTTTTATTTCTTTTTGTTGGACTTTTCTTAGTGCCACGGCCCATGTATTCTGTTTGACTTGTGATCTCCTATATTCCTTTTAACTTCATATTTGGTTTTTCCTGTGGTACCGTGGTGTGCCTTACGTTGTAAGGAGTGAATTTAAACTCCAGGACTGTGCTACTTTATTATTCCAGTGTGACGCTTCTTTAATTACGTTATTAATTAAATGGGGTGTTACAATATTTATTTATAAATGTTTTTAAACTAAAAAACTATATATCTATATTCGAATATCGTATTTTCCTTACTTTAAAGAGATTATATGAATCTCATAATTTCGAATTATCTGTTTACCGAACCATTTTGGAGTCGCGAATAATAATAATGAAGTTTATATAAAAAGGAAATGCATTTTAGTCCTTTGAATTTCTTTATGTAAATTCTTCTGTAGTACTATAGGCTGTAGTAAGAAAAAGTTTAGCCTGAAAACTCCTAGCATGGACTGAAAAGATAAAACTTAAGTTGGGCTTTTGTTTTTTACACGTTCGTAATTTCTTCTTCACCTCCCCATTGAAGTGGGATGGGGAACACAACTTTTTAACATCTAAGACTATTTAGAATGTATTAAAAAACTTTTAAATTATATATTCCGACCATAATTAGAAAAAAATTGTAAAAATTATTTTCTCCACGAAATTCTTTCAATTTAATTAATACATTTGTTTCTTTTCTTTTATTTATTTGTATGCTTTTTTTAATAGAGAGTCTGAATGCGATTTTTTTTTCTTGAAATGTATAATTAAATTAATATTAAAATTTAAAATGTTAAGTTAAATATCAAAGTGTTTTAACTAATATTAAATGTAATTAATATTGTACATATTTGGTCCAATATATGATGCTAAGTAATACAATTTAATAAGATTTAATTAATCTCATCACAGAAAAATTATAAAATATCCTAACATACATCTATTGAGGCAAATATTCACATATTAATGGTAATTATGACAAATCTTAGAAGTTTAATTACATATTACAAAGTTTCTGGTATATCAAGTAATGAGTCACATTATTCTTACTACATATTTCAGATAAGTCATTTTACTTATATTGGTTGATACATTACCTATTACATGGATCTAAGATCCTATAAATATATATAGTATTCTCCGATACACACTCTTATGCTCATTATCCCTCACTCTAAAAATCCAAACTCTCTTTGACTTGAGAGAGAGCCTCAGAGAGTCTTTTGCAGATCAATTTTTAGATTTTTTCATGTATTCCAACCATCAGAAACATAAATCAAGATTCTTCAATTCACTCGTTCCTTATCACCTATTAAAAGGTTCAATATAAAATTTTGTTGGAAGGTTGATGTTAATAATTCAAAATTTATGATTCCGTACTAAATCTGGTATACTGTTACTTAATTAATGGCATTTAGTTTTAGCTTAGCTAACACTAAATATATTTTCTTGTAATGAACATAAATTATATTGTAGTTTGAGGAAAGTCATAAATAGTTTTCCACATAATCAAAATATAACTAAAGGTCTTTTAAATAATTATAATGGCTCTCGCTTTATGAAAAAAGATTGAAAACATGTTTTCTCTTTTCAACACACGAGCATTAATTTATAATTAGAGCGTATTTGGGACAGTTATTAAAATAAGATAATGTTAGTACTTAAACGTATAATTGATTATAATAAAAAAAAATAACTCTTACTTTCCCATGATGTTAAGGATGCATATTTTGTCTATATTATCTTTTGGGTGGAGAGCCATATATCGATGATGTTTGCATATAGAAGAGTGTCAGAGTCAGGTAGGAGTTAGAGTATTAAGGGTTATCATTTTAATTTATGATTCAAAAATTTATCTATTTGCTGGAAAATAAATTAAATTACTACATTTCATATGAGATATCATAGAGAATTAATCACTAAATAAAGGAAAGAAAAAAGAGGGAGTGACATCAATACAATACTATGCATTGAACACAAATATATACAAAACAATATTATATTTAAAGGAAAAATAGCCTCTCTTTTTTTTGGCTTTATTATTTCCCTTGCATACTTAAGTTTGTAAATTGTAGTTGTTCCAAAATGATTACTAGAAGACTATGCCATGTGCTTGTGGTCAATGTCTTCAATAAAAGCGAGTAGATTTTATCCAATAATGGATAACTGTTTCCCAAATCCATGAATGCTGAAGCAGCATAAGTGCAAAGTGAAGACAAGCCCAATTAAAACCCCAACAATTATTACCTACATCCCATGACCTAGTCACATGCTAGCTCCAAACCCTATTACAACAAAGATTTTTTTCCTCTTTTTATCAACAACCAGTATGAGACCCGTTCATATGCACACGAGTATTTTTTTTGTTTTTGTGTTAGTGTTGTTATATTTTGTTTAAATATTATATATTATATCAGTTAAAAATTAAATTAAAGTATTGTTATTATTAATATAATTTATTTGGATTTGTAAATATATCATTTAGATTTTAGCTAACTATGATAATCTGCTTCATTATCTAATTATTCAAGACCATTGATTATGTTCATTATATATTGATATAATCTATAGTTACACAATACATAATTTATAATTATACTTAATTTATATTGAAATATTGAAATGATTACATTTGACGACAAGGTATAGTGTCTTGTGAACTTTTGTTCCATGCATATGTACATTGAGTTATATATTATATTGAAATGAAATGCATAAGTACATATTGTTGTTAAAATAAAATATAGAAATATTGAGAACTTTGGTCTCATACAAAAATAATGTCCACACATGAATAATCAACTTAAAAAAAAATGCAAACATAATGTAAGACTGATGTTAACATTTTTAAACAAAAATAAATGCAGGTATTGTTATCAATGTAAACATTAAATTTATAATAACTAATTCTTGATGGGTATACACATTTTATTTTATTTTTGTTTAAAATATACGTTGAGTTATATATTATATTGAAATGAAATGCATATGTACATATTGTTGTTAAAATAAAATATAGGAATATTGAAAACTTTGGTTTCGTGTAAAAGTAATGTCCACACATGAATAATCAACTTAAACAAACAAAAATTCAAACGTAATGTAAGATTGATGTTAACATTTTTAAACAAAAATAAATACAGGTATTATTATCAAAGTAGACATTAAATTTATAATAACTAATTCTTGATGGGTACACACATTTTATTTTTATTTTTTTTAAATGTACATTGAGTTATATATTATATTAAAATGAAATGCATATGTACATATTGTTGTTAAAATAAAATATAGGAATATTGAGAACTTTGGTCTCGTGTAAAAGTAATGTCCACAAATAAATAATCAACTTAAACAAAAATGCAAACATAATGTAAGATTGATGTTAACATTTTTAAACAAAAATAAATGCAGGTATTGTTATCGATGTAGACATTAAATTTATAATAACTAATTCTTCATGATCAAACAAAAAAAAGTGTGAAATGTAGATGAGAGAAGTAAATGTATCTTTTGAATTAAGTGTGAAATGTGAAGAGAAGTAAATGTATCTTTTGAATATTTTAATCTGAATAAGTTGAATCATGAAAGCGTGTTGGAGATGAAACAATAAATGAAGCAGTTGAAATATGTGGACCAGTGCAATGATGATTATCTTAAGCAGTGCAAATAATAATGAAAAAATATTTATACAAACGTGCACCATATTCGGATATCAAGAGAGATTAATGAATTACTTCAATAGTTGAATCCCAATCAATTGAATCAGCAGAACGTTTATTCCGAGTAGTTCAAATTAATGGAGCAGTTCAATTATATAGACCAGTGGTGCGATGATGATTATCTGGAGCAGTACAAATAATAATAACAAAAATTTATACAAATTTATTCATATTTCGTATTCATTATTTAGACGTTATACAAATATATTAAAAAAAATTCATTGGAAGTTGTGCATGGTTTCTTGAGTAATGATAAATTTAAATTTCCAATGCAATGATAAATTTAGATTTTCATTGGAAGGTGTGCAGGATTTAATTGAACGTAAGATTTATTGATAGAGTAAGTTATTGCATTAGATGGTCTTAAATAGTAATTTATGTTTCCCATGCTATTAAATGGTCTTGAATAGTAATTTATGTTTCACATGCTATTAAATGGTTTTGAATAGTAATTTATGTTTTCCATGCTACTGATTTGAAGAGACCGAAACATTCAGAGGTTTCATTGAAGAAACTTTACCACATAGTGTTGAAGAAACTTAACTAAGCAAATCATTCATCTTTTCAAAAAATACAAAGTATTCAGTTTCAAGAATTTGTTTCAGAACCTCAACTACATTCTAAGTATAATATTTATTGAACAATAACGTCGTCATATAAGCCAAACAAATTATAATACACAAAATCCATATAAAAAAACTTTCATGAATAACGTACAAATCCAACAACAGATCTTTCAAGTTTAACCTTGTAGACCCACATGTGAGGAACACCATTGGAACACCACTAGGAGGATGGGTTAGCTAACAAAACAAAAATGATTAAAATCAAACTCAAAAAATGGAAAAATAATAAAAATCAAACCTTTTAAAAATAAAACCTCTTAATAATGATTTTTCATCCTTCTGCTTGAGAACTTCGTTTTGGATCTTCAAAAATCTTTGATCTTCTTTTTAATATAAAAAGAAAACATGAAAGAACAAAGGAAAAGAAGAAGCTTCAAAGAGAAGCTAAGAGTGTGAGGAAGAAAGAGTAGAGGAGAGAGAATAGAGAAAAGAAGTGTAGCAGAGTGGTAGGTGAGTGTGTGAGTGGTGCTGAAGTTTCTGGAGAAAAGTTGAGAACCTGAAAAACAAAAAAAAAGTTTATGAAAACGAAATAGAAACACACAAAAAATACATTCAAACAACAACAACACAGACAAGAATATATATGCAAGATGAAGAAGAAACTAAAAAACACTCGAAAATTATTACCTTTTCTTCACCTAATAATAGGTCTACGAAACTCCTGAAAAACCAATTTTTTTTTATGAAAACGAAACTGAAACAACAAAAAACACCTTCAAACAACAACATGGGTAACAATGCATATGAAAAAAGAAGAACAAAAAAATTGAAAGTTATTACCTTTTGATCAGCCAAAAATAGGTTTTGAAACACTTGGAAAACCAAAAAACGGTTTATAAGATGAAATCAAAACAACAACAAAAATACCTTCATACACATTTAGTTTGGCGGTGGAAAGGAAGAAGAAGCTTCAAAGAGAAGTTGAGAGTGTGAGGAAGAAAGAGGAGAGGAAAGAGAACGGAGAAAAAAAGTGTGGCAGAGTGGTAGGTGAGTGTGTGAGTGGTGATGAAGCTTCTGGAGAGAAGTTGAAAAGATTTAGTTTTGGGTCGCGTGTTGAAGTCCAACAATTAAACCTTCAAGGACGAAAAAACCAAAGAAATGACATGTGTCAGAAACTTAGAAATGGGTGTTTAGGTAATATCCAGAAGGAAAAGTTACCAAAAAACCTGGAAATTAGACAGGTGTCACTTGTTTAAATTGGGGTATTTGGATCTTTTCCAGATATCATTATTTTTTTATATTTTAGATGAACAAACATGAATCTACGACCTCTTATCTTATTTTCTAACTTTATCACTAAATTAACCTTATATTATCTACTCAAGAAAACTCAAGAAAACTCATGACATTTTTAGGTAGTTAGTTCATAGTATAACTACAATTTCTTTTTTTTTATATTTAGATTTAATTTTCAATGTTTTTTATTATATTACTTACATTTTTTTTTTTGTAATTATTAAATTTGCAATCAAACTTTTATTAGAACCAAACATTACATATTTGTGAAATTATAGACTAAAATACATTTAAACCAATAATTACAAATAGGCTTAAGTAAAGTTGTTTTTAGATTTAATTAATTTTTTTTAACGAGATAAAAAGGATATTTCCATTATTATGCACAAGGTCTCCTTTTAATATTAGTGATATATTCTCAAATCTTACCATCAATAATAAAGAGAAATTAGTCCATGTTTTTGTATGATCCTGATAACTTTCTATAACTGAGAGTTTTACAAAATCTAAAACTTAAAAGTCATTGAAAGAAATTTATGGACGAAAATAGTTAAAACAAAACTTATCAAGATACGAGTTCGACTTTACCTTATTTTAGCTTTAGAAAACCGATTTTCTTGTCTAGATTCATTGTACCAAGGTTCCAAAAGGGACATAAATTATTATTATTATTATTATTATCTTCAACTGAACCCCTTTCACACACAGTGTATATGCATTGGTACACTTGGATGGTTACCACAGTTTATTACTGTTTCATCTGGTGATGGAAGCAATGGATATCTTCCATAACTCGACAAAGTTTGGTTACACCTATAGAGTTGCTTCTACGACTAAAACAACATTATTTGGGTCCATCAATGATGTTGAGAACAACATAATATCTCGAAAACCACGTCAGGGAACACATCATCAACATTTTTACAAATCAATAAATAAAACACTCATGAATAATGCATACTTATTAAAAATCATTTTTGACTAAACTATACTTTTATCTTCTTTTTAAGAATCATTTTAGTATTTTCTTTTATTTTATAATGGAACTTTGCCATTACAATATGAAATTTGTATTATTATATTCATCTATGTGTAAATAAAAATAGTTATATACAGACTGAAATTCAGATTAAAAAGTACTTTAATATTGAAAAATATAAAACCCACTTCTTCATAATAAAATCATTAATTCAATATTAATTTATCTAAAAAGGTATCCATTTCAGTAATTTCAAAACCTACCCAACCATCTTGCATACGTCCTCAGTGATCCATATGATTAATTTTTCACGTAACTTTCATAATGTTCATAATTTTGTTTTTAACCAATTCAAAAATAGAAATAGTGTCCTAAAATCAAATTAGATCATTGGTTAACCCACTTAAAAAAATAAAAATAATAATACTATAGAAATTAAAAATAGGGTCCCAAGATATTTTAAATGATAATGGTACACTTTAAATGAGTATTGGAATAAAATAGGGACAAAAAAATATAATCCACGCAAATTAAAAATATCTTACACTCAAAGATAGAAGGTGCACTAGCGTGGTCCCAAGATACTTAAGCTTTGATGAATACAAATACAGCTTATCGCCATTGAAGATTCCGCAAGAGTGGGAGTGATAAGAAAAGAGAGAGTGGAAAACATGGCACGATTTGCAGTGGTGTGGTGCGCGGTGGCGGTGCTATTGTGCGCCGTGGCGGGCGGGTCATGGCTGGAGGATGCGAATCCGATTCGGATGGTGTCGGACGTGGAGGGGAAGGTGATTGAGGTGATAGGTCAGTGCCGGAGCGCGGTGTCGTTTGCTCGGTTCGTTGGGAGGTTCGGGAAGAGTTATAGGAACGAGGAAGAGATGAAGCGGAGGTATGAGATATTCTCGCAAAATCTCAGGCTCATCCGCGCCCACAACAAGAAGCGTTTGCCCTACACTCTCGCCGTTAATCGTATGTATCACTCACTCAATCTTCGCTTGTTCTTGTTTTTACCCTTTTTGCCGTTTGATTTTTATCAGATTTGATCGGATTCTCATAGCTAATCATGCTTCTCACTGTCTCAGTGTTAATATCAAGTTTTGGTGCTTTACTTATTTATCACCTAGTTTTGTTTTTTAAATATTAACTAAGAAATATAAATATTTTACTTTTGAAGAACTAGTTGATTGATCCTTCGGACTCACTAATGGATCCATAATTTTGGAGTAATAAGAGAAGAAATATTACTTGTTTACTAAACACAAGAAATCGTTTACATAATCATCCTAAAAGAATAATGGATGATTTTATCTCTAAAGGGTTATTCGGAAACAACATAATTTAATTTTTCATTTTAAATTACAGTACAAAAATGCTTAGCAACAAAACACGTAAGAGTACTATTTAAATTAAAAGACACTTTTCTATATTACACTTTGGACGATTTTTTTGTAAGTTATTTTTAAAAGGGAAAAATAAAAAGGAAAATCTATATTGGTTACTTCGTCACCAAATTAGTTTATACAGTAATTAACTGTAGAAACTTAATTCTATAATTTTTCTATTTTTTTTAATTTGGAAATAAGCTAATTTTAATTTATAAAAAATATTTCGTATTGTTTTCTTTTTAAATTAAAAGTGCTTAAGAAGAAACTCTTTGGAACAGGCCCAAATTAGCTCAATGTACTTGTGCCATTGGTTGAGTTTGATAAGTAAAGTTGACTAATGGGTTGAACTAGTTATCCAAGAGCTAGGTTAAACTCACTTTGCCACGAAATCATATTTATTTAACATTAGTGGGAACATAATAATGCTTGTGTGTTTGTATTTTTATTATCTTATCTTATTTTGTTGATTTAAAACTTAATTATTGTTATAATTTTTATTATTTTACTACATATTAATGTATATATTAATTTTAATGTTTTTTACTATATATTTATTTAATATAGATACTTAATTCTCAAGTCCAGAAAAAGAAAATATAGATACTTCTGTGATTCATCACATTTTAATGGTATTTTGCTGTTGTGTTTGACTGTTTATGCTTTCTAAATTTCAAAAATGGAGTGAACTTTTAATATTTTCCTTCATCAAATAATAAATAGCATGTTTTGACGTTATTTATTTGTCTTATGAAACAGATTTTGCTGATTGGACTTGGGAGGAGTTCCAAAGCCACAGACTAGGTGCTGCTCAAAATTGTTCTGCCACTCTCAAAGGCAACCACAAGCTTACCGATGCTGTTCTTCCTCCAGTGGTACGTTTTCAAAATTCTACTTAACTCTACTGTTCCATACAACATAAATTTAGCAACACCTCTCGTGTTCACTGTCAATCACTTTTTAACACATCACGTGAATGTTTGACTAAAATGTGGCAGTTAATAATGATAATGTTAGAAACTAAAAGCACAATCATTCGAAAACAACATATTAAGACTAAATTGACTGATGTTCGTGACTTGAAAAACTAATTGGATGTATTGTTTTTTTTTTCGTCCTATTCACTAATGGGAAAAAATTTAATTCTTGAATATTTGTTTTGCTTTTGAGATTTAATGTTTGGGTCTTTTTTATTCAATACCTTTTAATGTTTGGAGGATATTGTGTAGCATTACTCAGATTTGTATTCCATTGGTGATGTGTACAGAAAGACTGGAGACAAGAAAACATAGTGAGCGCAGTTAAAGACCAAGGTAGCTGCGGATCATGCTGGACATTCAGGTTACTTTGGGACCCTGAAACACTCTTTGAAATGAACACCGAGTAAGGTACATCTTTTAATTTGTCATGATTCTAACCATGATATCTGCATAATGCAGCACAACTGGGGCTTTAGAAGCAGCCTATGCTCAAGCACATGGAAAGAGTATCTCTCTTTCTGAGCAGCAGCTAGTGGATTGTGCTGGTAATTTCAACAACTATGGCTGTAATGGTGGGTTGCCATCACAGGCCTTTGAGTACATTAAATACAATGGTGGGCTTGAGACAGAGGAAGCATATCCCTACACTGGTAAAAATGGTGTCTGCAAATTCTCAGCTGAAAATGTTGGGATTCAAGTCCTTGATTCTGTCAACATCACCTTGGTACTCACTTCTCTGATTTTTCTTCAAAATGACTTGTAATTTTTTGATTCCTATGTCCATAGCTTAAAACCAGTGACAAAAAAACTTTTTATTTATTTCAAAAAAATTGACATCAGTATTAGTGTTGAAAATGCATTTTTTTTTACTTGGTCTTATATGGTGTTTACATTAATTTTTTTTTATCCTATGTTTTTACTACAGGGTGCTGAGGATGAATTAAAACATGCAGTTGCATTTGTTCGACCAGTTAGTGTGGCCTTTGAGGTGGTTAGAGACTTCCGATTCTATGAGAAAGGAATTTACACCAGTCAAACTTGCGGTAAAACTCCCCTGGTGAGTCCTACAAATGATTACCAGCATTTAGATAATCAAGAAAAGAAAAAAAAAATGTGTAATAAAATTTTCAAAACAAATGGTTTGCTACAACAAATTTATGCCTTTTGACAATTTCTATCCAATATATGGTATGTTGTTTTTCATAACGTACCATACACTACTAGCATCTCAAATGTTAGTTAAATGTTTTGATGTGTTCCAAATTGTCCTAGTTACCTTGTATCTTACACATTCATTTTGGTAATTGAACTGATGTCAAAATCCGAATTTGCTTGTCAGGATGTGAACCATGCTGTTCTTGCTGTTGGGTATGGAGTTGAAGATGATGTCGAATATTGGCTCATTAAAAATTCATGGGGAGAAAACTGGGGTGACGATGGCTACTTCAAGATGGAATTGGGGAAGAACATGTGCGGTGAGTATCCATAAGACCTCAGTTCTAAATAAGGAAACCCCTGCAGATCATGCCCCAACGAAAACCAAACTTAAAATTAGGAGTGGTCATGGATGGATTGAATTTTTAATGATCCAATCTATATCCATTTTCTATCTAAATAATTGGATCAAATTTTCGATCAAAATCCATTTTTTCAAGAAAATTAGTTTGGATTTTTTAAAATCCAGATCAAAATTTTTGAATAAAGATTTAAATTCAGTCCAAATATTTGGATCAACTTCAAAATTCAAAATCCATTTTTTATAAAAGAAATCTAAATTGAATTTTCTAAAACTTGTGTCCTTAGGATTGACACGGTACAATTTGGTTAGAGCGGTCAATTTCAGGGTTGTCGGGCCTGTTCGACCCTTCAGGGTCGTCGGGTCCACCCGACCCTTCAAGGTGGTCGGGCTTGTCCAGTCTATACAGGTCGTCGGACACGGTCCGTCTGAGTCTGCATATAGCCTATTCTATCTCAACTTTTAACATAACCAAACTAAAAGTTTAAATTAAAAATTTGGATTGAATTTTTTGGATTATCCATAATTGAAAATTTAGATTTAGAGAATGAATATTCAATCCATACAATATATAAAATGTAAATTAGATTGAAATCTAGATAAAAAAATGGATTTTAAATGGATTAAATTTTTATTAAAATTGATTTTAAATAGATTGGATCAGAACAAAAGTGGATCGGATCAACAAAATTGGATTTTTTCTCACCCCTACTTAAAATGACCTCAAATTGAAATTCTGAGTTTGTAAATTCATGATGAACTGATTTTGTTAACTGTTCATTTTCAGGTGTTGCAACTTGTGCTTCTTATCCTATTGTGGCCTAAATTGCATAACAAAATGGTCCCTGGTTTACCACCTGGCTTGTCATGCGTCAAAGTTTAGAGCATCTGACGGTGGTATTAATGATTAAAGATACGTGCCATTGTATAATGAAAATTACTCCTAGTTGGGTTGGCACGATATAAAATAAGCTAGAAGTTGTTGTAAATGCTTAAGAATATCATGGACTGGTTTGTGTGTATCACATACTTTATAATCATCATAAATTGTTAGTTATCGTAAAAGTTGCTGCAAAAGCTGTTTCTAATGGCAAAATAAAATGAGAGGAATGAAAAATATGTATGTAATATAAACACTTACCAAACTTTTGCTCGTTTGCTAATATCAACAGCTTATTTTCTTATTAAGAGCTTGAGAAATCGTAATTAACATTATTATAAGAAAATCTCTATACATTAATTTCGAAAAAGACATAGTTTGACATTAATCAACAAGAATAAACACTCAATTAAGATCATTCTCAAGTATACCTCAAGTTGGTTTTGCATCATTTAATTTCTCGTGTTATATCCTATTTTAAATAGTAAAAGTTTAGTTCTTCCAAGAACGAAAATGTAAGGAAAATTATCTTGGTATATTTTTTTTTTTTTATGTTTTCCTATTTGATTTCGCATTCGTACACATATTTTATAGTTAATTAGTGGGGGTTTAAGAAGGTTAGATATTTGATGATTTACTAACAAAATAGGTTTCTAAATAAAGATAAAAAAAACGTTCTTCAGTATTATTTTTGTAGATGTCATATAATTCTTTAAGCTTATTTATATAAGGTGAAAAGATGACGAGGTTGATCTCATAACTTGATATAATCTCTTAATTTTAATAGAATAATAGTATTTTGATATATTCTTTTTGTTTATTTTTAATTGATTATTTTGATCGTTCTTAGATCATCACATTATATTATTAAAAAAAATCTAAATAAATAATTACAAAGTGATTGAAAAGATAAATTAAAAGTGGATTAAAATATTATTATTTATTTTAATAAAAAAAATCTACAAAGTGAGAAAATATGTCCTAACGAAAATAACTTTAAAAATAAAACAAATGAAATTATTATTTTTACTTAATGTACTGGAAAAATTCTATAGACAAAAGGAGCATAATTATATATTTAAGCAAGTAAGAAAATAAAGCAAATGAAACAAACATAATTAACAATTTATTTTTTACAAAAAAAAAAAAAGTATTAGGTAAACACGAGAATGTTTGAGTCTGTTTGGGCGAGCAGGGGATCAGAGAACCTCTGTTACTGAACCCTGGAATCGAACCCTCTCTTCTCTTCTCCTCTGTCATGGCGACGGACAGAAACGCTTCTCCACCAGCCACATCGCCGGAGGACAACGCTCTGTGAGTCACGCACACAATACTCCGATCACTCTTCATTTTCTGTTACCTAGTTCCGCGATGCATAACAAACATACTTCGATTTCGTTTTCGTAGCTTTCTCGATATTCTGCACGAGGCTCCCCTTTTTGCTCACCGCAAGCCTGCCAGGGTCATCGGCAGCGTCTTCTATTGCATACTATTGGCAAGTTCAATTCCTAATGGCTCGTTTCGCAACATGTTGTGGTGATTTTTATTGAATTCAAATTTTGCATTGATTATGGTGTTAATTGTTTTTTTATTGGTTGGTTCCATTTTAGGCAGGTTATGCTGCTTTCGCCATTGGAGCTCAGTGGATATTTCTTCCCGTGCAAGGACTCATCTCTCCCGTGCTCTGTAGTTGTGATGTTCTTCTTTTGCTGTTGACAGGTTTGGAACTGTCTCAATTAGGGTGTCTTGGTTGTTATCTCTGGATAAGCTGGTGCATTTTATGAACGTGTTGTTGAATGAGTGCCTTTTGCTCTGGGTCTTCAGTTCTCTCTGCTTGTTTGAACGGTCTTTCTTTACTCGTTGCGCTCAGTTTTGCTGCTTTTGTGTCCACTGCGACCTTCAGAAGAATGCCAGAATTTCCTTCTTATGTTGATATGGCTACTACTACTACTAGCTAGAGCGTAGTTGTAAATCACTTTTTCGATCGATTGATTTAATATATGGTGTACAATTGTATTATGATGAAAATCATACGTAAAACAGTATGGATTTTTTTGATAGAGAAGTTAGTGATAAGGAGAAAAAACTTATGACTTCACTAGTAATTTTCATTATAGCCATTTTGTCAAAGATTTGAACATGAGAATCAATAACCTTCTAAAGTAAAGAGTGGTGGCTATGAATTTAAGACTACTTTTTTTAACAAGATTTCCTCGGAAAGAGGAAATAGATATGAGAATGTTAAATCTGAAGCAATCACCTCCACCCTCAATGATAGAAGAAGTTAAGCTTGGGATTCATCTTTGTTGCATGCTTCACTTTAAGTACATTAATGTTTTAGGAACCCAAATCAGATCCCTGTAGAATACTGATTTGTTATGCATTATATTATACTAGTTAAAGCTGATTTCCAATGTAGCCATCGTGAGGTTTGTTTGACCTAATAACTTCAAGTGCAGAAAAAATTGATTAAATGAATTAACAAAATTAATTAATAGTTTGTGTTTAGTTTTTTTTCTTCTATTGATTGATTTTATATGGTGTAAAATTGTATTTCTGGTTTTGGAAATATATGGGTGGTGAATATAAAACATAACAGAGTATGGATTGTAAGAGAGAAGTTAGTCATAAGGACACTTATTTGGCTTCACAATTAATTTTCATTACTGCCATCTTGTTCAAGATTTTGGACATGAGGGTGGATACCTCTTAGAAAGTAGATTCATGTCTAACCTAACCATAAAAAACTTCTAAGGGTATGTTTGAACCCACTTATATAATATAATTTAGTTATATCTTTAGTCAATGTGGAGTCTCAGTACATTCTGTCACACCTAGTTCTGGACATCTTCAACTTGAGACTAGATATTTGTGTGTGGTTTGATAACAAATGACATGATACCATTTTCAATAGTTGATTTATGCATAACTCAATCCTAGGAAACAAATCTATAAAGTGAAGTTTGCATTCACTTATATACTATAATTTGGTTATATCTTTAGTCAATGTGAGATTTGTAACAATAATTTTTAGAAATAAAGAGTGGTACCTCATGAATTTGATGACTACTCTATGACAAGATGATATGGGAAAGAGGAAATAAATGTGAATATCCAATCTGAAACACCCCGTCCCACCAAAGCACAAAAGTGTTCATCCCAATCCACCGCCCGTTTGCTGCATTGATTTTTAAGAATCCAAAGCAGATCCCTATAGAATACTGAACATTTTTTGTGTTAACACATCATGACTAGTTAAAGTTAAATTTTAGTATAACAAACTTGAGGTTTGTTGACGTAATAGAATCTAAACTCAATTGGAGACAAAAGCTTTGGACTTTATATTTTTATTATGCTCATAAATACTAATGTATAAAGTTAACAACATTGCTTCTAGCTAAATAAACATTAGTTTAATTTTACTAAGCATTATAACTTACAAGCTTCTTCAACTTCTACTCAATATTCTCTGTATACAGTTTTATTATATTTAATGGTCATATTTTTTTCCGTTTCAGGAATCTTTCAACAATACCTGGTTTATCAAGTACAGAAGATACGCTTGCAGGTAATTCTTTTAATGAATTTCGTTGTCACAATAGTTTCTGAAAGTTTTTGCAATGTCATTAGACCTATAAGACTAAATAATTACCACTACAAAATTTGCTGCAAAGATCTATGAAATAATGTTTGAATGTATTTCCTTTTATCACCAACATGATTTTTCAGGGCTACTATAGTTTCAGCCAGAAGTTGAAATTTCTTGTGCGCATACCCTTTTACATTACAGCCTATGGTATGTATTTCAATGTTTAAACTTTTCTTTCGGATTATACTTAACATATGATGTCAAGAACTGACTCAAGCCCAAAACATAAATTGTTTGGTGGATGCACGTGAATGTCTTGATATTTTTAACATTTTGGATGGTTTATATTGTTTGAGTTGCTTATTATAATGATAGTGTTGTCAACTATTCAATTTTATGTCAGGAACTGCTGCAATGCTACTTGTTATAGTCTGGAAACCTTACACTGGTTCCCTGTCTATCTCTGTAATATTGAGGTATATTCTCCATTTGGTTGTACTTATTCATTTTAGATATTTTTCTTGGCTAGATTAAATTGAATTAAAAAAAGTAATATTGCAAGAGTATGCAATTTTTAAATATGAAGGACTACATACTTAATCTGAATCTTGTCATCAATAATAGGTGCCAAGTACAGGGAATTGACATTGAGGCTTTTTTGTCATGTTTGGTCAAATGAGTATGCTAAACTTAAAGCCGTACCTTTGGTCACATCACAGCATATAGCATGTATTTGTTTCCCTGTCCCCTTCCCTTTATCTAGATGAGTTCACAGTTGAATTTCTGGGATGGCCATGATCTAATGAAATTTTGTTGTTCACAACTTACAATAATTTCCTCCTACATTATTACGCTTATATCTTTGAAGGTTTGGTTTTTACCTAATGATAAATTGTTCACCATCAAGCTCTTGTTCCATGTGTCATATTTCTTCACTCTGCCATTTTTCTCTTGCGATTGACTGGAAATTTGTTGTTCGCTTGTACTCTACTAAGATTTATTGTCTCATTTTGGTTGACTTAAAATTCTACAGGATTATTATGGTAATTGAAGCAGTATCTGCCGGATGTTTTATGAGTCTTTACATTGGTAAGTTTATGTAATTTTATGGGAAGGAGGGGGGAAATGAAGCTACAAATTTCATTTTATGATTTGTTTATATTCACGGGACTAAGAGCGTGTTTGGTAATGCCAATAAGCTAGATACTAGCTGATAAGCTAATTTGACTAACACAAAAAGTCTTTGGTACCTCAAAGTAGTTTATTTTTGGAGCTTCTAGACTTAACCTACAAGCTACTTCAGCTAGCTTGTAGTTTATTTAATTTTCCTTCATTATTATCCTTTATGTTTTAATACATTGTTGATTTTTTTTACCCGTTATTTTCTTTATTAGTTTGGGTTAATATAGGAATGTAATTGAAAAGATATTGAACTTTTTTTTTTTAATTATTGCACTATTTTTAGTATTTGCTGGGTTACTTCTAAATTTAATGTAGTTCAAATTAAAAAGGATTTAACTTATAAATTGAAGTAACTAATGTTTTATTACATGATGCTCTGTGAAAATTAGTTATAATGAAATTTGTAAAAGGAAACTTATTTTGATAGCAGTTTAGATTTAGAAATAAAAAATAAAACTAAATAAAAAATAAATTTGATTGGTGTTCATTAGATCAAGTACTTTAAATAAAATTACATGTAAAAAAAGCATATACAATTTTTAAAAGATAAATAGAAGAACTAATAAGTCAAATAAGAATTTAATTATTTTTTAAAAAAATCTGAAATTCTAAATACATATTAATATTTTTGTCTGGAAAACACATTTTATTTATATATAAAACTTATATTCTTATGTTCTTTTATGTCATTTTACATTTATCAACTATTTTATCAAACACTTCGAATGCATTAAGTTAGCTTATCAGCTCGGAACTTATATGCTGGGAACTTATTAGCTAGCTTACAGTTAGGAATTGTAGGGATGTCTTGTGCTTTGGGCAGACTGTGTCCCTACCTGTCGACTATAATTATAAGATCTCTTTGTATGTGGTAGAAACAGTACTAGTTTTATCGAACTACATTTTTGCTGCAAACAGGTTACATACACCAGTACAATTCATTAAACTCACACCCTGATGTTCTGAAGTCCTTGTATTCGCCACTACAACCATCAAGTTCTCTTGAGGGTCTAAGGTAAACATTTTGTATTTTAGTTTGTTTTATGATTTACTTCGTGGTATAATACATGTTTGATTTTCAAACCCAAAAGTAAAAATAATAAATAAACTGTTCAGCAAAATAATATTTCTGAATGCACGATTTATGTTTGCCATTTATAAGATCACACCATGCCAATAACACATTCAAAATCATGTCTATAAACCCAAATGAAACTGTGGGTTCTTGATTGTTAAAGATGATATCTTGATGCAATAGGTACCATGAAGGTAGGCTCTCTGATCAGCAAATGGCTTTGCTGCAATATCAGCGTGAAAATCTTCATTTTTTGAGCGAGGAGGTATAGAAAGAATTGAAGCATTCATTTACTATTTGGTTATATAAGCTCTAAATGATACTTACAGTGTAGACATTCCACCGATGATTTCATTTAATTAGTTCATCAACATTTGGTCTTGCAGATTCTTCGATTACAAGAGTGTCTGAGCAAATATGAAGGAACTGATGATCGGAGCACACCACAGGTAATAATTAACACAGATAAGAAAACCTTCCTCGTTTTTACCATTATGTTTAATTTATAAATTCTTATATTGTCACTTTCAAGTTACAACGGACACGTGTCGTGGTTGTGTGTGGGTATAATATTCAATATAGTATTTTTTATAATCAGAAATTAGCAAGTTATGCAATAACAAATATCTTTTCTGATTCAGTACAGTTGAAGTTCAATCTGAATTCTTATCGAGATGTAAACCAGTAGTATCCTGTCAATACCTATTTAATTCTGTACTTTATTCAATTAGCATTCAAAATCCTCCCTGCTATAAAACAGTTCTTTGTGTTTCCACCGCCACAACAGCATTTCCTTTCACTTGAAGAGAATTGTACTGGTGTTCCAACGTGAATCACGTCTTGAGGATTTCTACCCCAGTTTGCATTTTTAGAAATCAGAACGATTTTGTTAATATGATTCCTAATATAATGAAGTGCAGTTAAATAGCCCAGGATTCTCATCAGAAAAATCTATACCTTGCTACAGCTCTTTTCTATCATAGGTTTAATGGTACTTACTATTTAATTCCTTTCTGGTACATCAACAGTTATCCTAGGTAGTTTTTGCTTTTAACATTTATGCTTCGTTGCCTGTGGGTTTCTAATTTAATTTTTAACTTCTTAGAATTCTTATTCTTGAGTCAATGATCTGAGGCTGATAGTAATACCTATTCTGATAATATTATTGTACCTCGGTCGAATTTTGATCTTACTCTTGTCTAGTAATATCTTTGGTAGGATATCTATAGTTGAGGGACGTAGTTAATCTTCTTTCAATTAACTTTGGGCTTAATGGCTCCTCCATTTTCTTGAGAATCTAATTGAAATATTAGTTTGACAACGTGTCTAGTTGCAATGATTATAGTTGAGTTGAAACTAGCTTGAATTCTGTTCCATTTGATGTTTAGGCTAAATTACTATGAGCTAGGCTTGAATTGTAAGCAAATAACTTTAACATAATTGTAAAACAATATAGCTTATAGCCTTTAGAAACTCATGAACTAGCTTGACTAGTAAAAAATTTACCCTTGGATATTGGTATCAATAAATATTATTTGCTACCTTCATTCCTCTTGGTAATAAATTGTTTATCTTCTTACAGGTTGACCTTGCCCACCTTCTAGCAGTACGTGATCAAGAATTACGGACACTTTCTGCTGAGGTAATTCATGTGTCATAATAATGATTAGTCATTTTATCCTTTCGGCAAATGTTGATGGTTAGTGTCCCCAAGTTTAGGCAGTCATCAGATATGTTTGAACTCCACACCTTCACAAACTTGAACGACTATTAAAAAAATTTCAGATGAACCAAGTGCAATCTGAGTTGAGGCTTGCCCGGTCCTTGATTGCTGAAAGGGAGTCAGAGATCCAACATTTTCGCACGACGAACAATCAGGTATCTTAGCTGGTTTTTACTAATATTAAAAGGGTTATGTGCTTACGGCACAATTCTTGTTATAACCAGTATGTTGAAGAGAACGAGAGACTAAGAGCTATTTTAGGGGAATGGAGCACCCGAGCTGCCAAGGTATTACTCACAATTGCAATAAATACGAACAGCTATCAAATATTTAAAAATGCCTTTTCTGCTGAGACCGTTTTATAATGACTATTAAAGCTTGAGCGGGCACTGGAGGCTGAGCGGATGTCAACTCTTGAATTACAAAGGAAACTTTCAACGCTAAGAAGTCAATACACATCAGCAGCAGAAGCCACCGAACCTGAACCTTAATAATTCACACTTACAGGCAAATATGGCACATATCCACTCCACGATTCAGCATTTAACCTTCTTCCCAGTTTAAATGAGTACGTAGTAGTCGTCACTACTGTAGAGGGATTCCATGTACATAAAAGTAGTTCCAAATAGGGTTTTGAAATGATGTAATTTGATTGTGTTATTATGCGCCATTGTGCTCCATACTTCTTACATATGCCATGAAAAACCGGGTTGCATTGAAGGTAAATAGAAACCAAACGAAGCGACAGAAATTCATAAACCATGCGAGACCACAAATTATAAAACTCTTGTTCGGTCACAAAAATACAAAAATACTGAATTACAATTGACTAACTTGTGAAGTTCCATTCAAAAAGAGACACTTGAACACATTATTGAAGAAATCACAACCTTTTGCAATGCCTCCCTCTCCAACCACAATATCCATGTCATATTTGCAAGCTCTTGTACAATCCGGGCAATAAGTTACCTGTAATAAAAAAAAAGGCATGTTTCACATAATTTACAAGACCCTAGGATTAAAAGGAACCCATCGTTTCATTTACAAACCTCTAGTAACTTGGGTTGGAAAGAGCCGTCCAACATGACATCAACACCATACATTGCCCTTGATGTTGGATTGTGCATCTCAGGATGAGCAACAGCAGCTGCCTCAAATACTGAACGAATCATTTTCCTTACTCTTGTGTGTATATCCAACCATTTAACTGAAACAGATACAGAGATGGGAATTTGTATTATGTAGTAGTCATTTGAAAATGGCAGAGGATAAACATGAAGAAGTAGCCATTACCTTGATGTTCTTCCTCAAATTCCCTTACAAATTCATTGGCATTCTTATGATTTATGGTTCCGCGATAATTCTGTAATCCATGAAGTGACTGTATTAAAACTTGTTGAAAAGAGGAAAACATTAAATATTTCAATCAAGTTTTCATCCGAATTTCTTGTACTCAAGACATACCATTACAGTGAAATGAGTTTCATACTCAAACAAACTACTTCTGGCCAAAGAATATTGATTGTTGGCAATCCTAACCTGAAAATGAAATATAAAACCTAATTCCATTAGAACCTTTTAAGAGAATAGAAAAATAAAGACTTGAGAAAGTTTCTTCACACTCAAAAGAAGAATAAGGGTACCCAGAAACAATCTGAAAGGAATATCTCCAGAGGATGCATGCTCCGAACCAGTACTATGTAACGGAGATCAAACTTTTTCCCCTGGAACAATGCAGGCTGTTCAATATACTTCTGACAAATCTTGGGACCAGTTTCCATGAGCCGGATTATTGCAGGCAAATTATCAGTTACAGTAGTATCAATGGTTCGGGCCATGTTCCAGGGTTTTAAGATCCAAAGATTGTCTAGCCCTTCCCTTTTGCGAACACAATAGTCACCAATAAGTTGAGATAGGTGCGTTTCGAGATTATATGTAGGCTGCAACCATTGAGGAGATCCATGTGCCTGTAGCAACGTAAACCATCCCATCACCACCCCAAGAAAAAGCTAAGGTTCTAAAAATGCCTCAATTAGAAAACAAAATAAATGCTGCATGCTAGTGACACAGGTCAGTCATTTAGATGTTAGTTAACTATTATCACCTTTTGAATTGTCTCTGCTAAATGATGCTTCATAACAAGACATGCTTCAAAAGGAAATTGATTAATGTATTGCTGATCCGTTATTCCAGTAGCTTTCTTCATCTCCTCATCTACCTGCATACTTGTCCATATTATATCTGCATCTTTTGGTTCATTTGCTGTAGGCATTCAAACATTCAAAAAGAAGGTCAACAATACAAAGTATAACATTTTATACGTGATGCCAACCATAATAAAATCCAACAGAATTTTCTGACAGCATAAAAAGGTTAAAATCAATAATGGAAAATCCAATTTAGTCTCTTCACATGAATTGTCAATATGTTCCAAGTCACATTTAACCATTAATTATGAACTGCAGCAAAGAACGAATGCAAAATAGAGAGAAAGTTCAAACATGCATGCATTAAACTTACTGATTGCAAACTCGGGATGTGTCAAGTATTCCTCTACGTGAGGTATATCTGTGTAAACAAGCAATGGACGCCCACCATGTTGATGAATACTTTGAGTCGCAGAATACTGAAAGGTGGGAGGTATTAGACTTGTGGACAACAATTTCTGATGGTGCTTCTCATATGCCTGAAAGAAGGAAAGTAATTAGCTCCAAAACTTCCTGATACTGTGTAATAGATCTTTAACCACAAACTATCTTAGCAATGGGAGAAATACATGGATAAAGTAGTTTTCTGGAGTGTGGAACCAGGCAGTAAGCCTGGCAGAACGTTGTTTATCTTCCCCAATACCAAGAAGAAAATCGCGTGTGCACTCATCACCTTTCTGAACATTCTGTGTTGGCCATAGAATAGAAAAGCTGGAGAAAATGTGAGAGTTAATCCTTTGATTAATTTTAACACGTTACAAATCTAGAGGTCATGCATAAATCCATGTAATATGGGGAGGGGAAGAAGAGAATACAGAATTCTCTAACAAAAACCATGTTGGAAATGAACACATAATACATCAATGAGCAAAAAACTAGAATCAAAACTTATAAAAGGATCTTTTATCATACCAAAGGTGTTGAATAATACGTGAAGTAGCAGATACATTTGTAACGCACGAAAATACGACTCTATCAAAGTACAAATAATAATGAAAATATAGAAGATAACCTCACAGCTGATGCTAGATTGCCCTCTGGCATGAACAAAAATGGTGCCACTCTGAAATTTGGCTCATCACTATGTCGCAAAGCTGAACCTAGCTCATCCATCACATACCTGAAAAATATCCAAAAGAATGTGCTGTTCAAGTGGGAAAACCAACATGATTCATGTGACACTTCAATTTTGTTTATCCCATTTAAAATACTAAACCCAAAAAATTGAGTAGTCAAGCATGGATCCAAGGATCCAAGTTGCGTGAAAATATTAAAGCATAAACCCAACAACCTTGATGAAATGAAACAAAATATTAGAAAATCCGTTTATTGACCAAAAGAAAACTATATGCAGGTCATACCATACTGATGTTTCGTCTAACTTTTCTTCATCTGCAAGTCTATATGTCATTAGATATTGCCACATTGCATTTATAATACGATCAGCAAGCGGCTCATCAGGAGTCCATTCAGGAATACGAGGAAGAAGCATTGAATCATTAACATGCTTTCCTGGTTGCAATATTTTGGATGCATCGATACCATTTAGCTCAGAAATGTTTGGAAGAGATTCAAGAATATCAATGGCCCTTCGTCCAAGTGGACCTGGAATATCAACCTGAAAATTGCTCAAATTATCAAGGCCAAAACACCAATCACAAAGTGTGTAAACAAAGAACCAAATAAATAGCAAAGGAAATTTTGAGGCATAATAAAATGTGACAACGTAAATCAAATCAACCTCCAACGACCGCAAGCAAGGGAATCTCTGCAGCAGATCTAACAAGTCACCAACTGAGTTTTGCTCCAATGGATTTCCTTGAATGTTCAAGTACGTAAGAGATGGCAAACAAATGGGTGTAAATGCCTGCGAAAATAGGAAAATCACCAAAACATTTGGAATGAAAAAACAAGCAATGAATGGGTGTACAATATCAATTATTAACATCTTTAATTGATAAAAAAATTCGTTTGGCATCTCCTGGGTAAGATATGAAATTCCCAGATTTTTTAACTCATACAATCAATTTTTATTCTAGGGAAATAATGCATCAAAGTCCCTTGTGTTATCTAATGAAACGCAGGTTACAAAGAAAAGGATGTAAAAAGCATACAGAAAAATAAGCATAAGAAACTGTTCAACCTTATTCTTTAAATTGTGAATGTTCCTATTTGAAAGGTCAAGAGAAGACACAGTGTGAAGTGAAGTGTGAGCTTGATCAGCATTTACAGGGTTATCCTTTCCATATATCCCTGCACAAAAGCCCAACGCCCACTCCCCAAAATTGCTTGTGAAACTTGAATTATAAATTTCAAGTTCAGGCAACTCCTTAAGAATCGCCCCTGCAAGCTTACCATCACTGGAAGAGCGGTAAAGTAATTTAGTTCTCTTTATAAAAGGAACACATGGTTCAATTATCAATTTTACGATATTAAAAGAGTTACCTATTGTTATGAACTGGGTTACTTCTGAGCCATAATCCTTTGAGATGCTTAAGTTTGATAACTTCCTGAACAACCACTTCGGCGCTATTGAGCTTGTTTTCAAGTAGGCTAAGTGCCACTAAATCCTGATACAGTGAAAGGGGATGAAAGTGTGTGAGTATTCAAATTACGAAATGATTGACCACGACTTAAATGAAAAACAAGAACTGAGATCATAATAGTAATAAAAAAATAATAATACATAACATTAAAGTTTATATATCCTGACGTTTACCTGATTAACCAATCTGAAGTGATAATCCATACTTCTATACCATAAAGGAAATAACCACTTTAGGCGTCAAAGTTCATTAGACAATTTTACCTTCGAATAATTTATTAACTTTCATTATTCCTCTTTTGAACGGTAGTAACTGTTCAGTACTCTTATAACCAGGGTTGTTTTTTTTTTCGCTGCCACCTTTTTTTTCCTCTTATATTTTATTTTTATTTAAAAATGTTTGGAAAAAATTTTACTTCTATGCCCTACAGTCACCCAGAAATCTCAATGAAAAGATAAACGTTTTTCAGTCAAATACATTACTTGTGAAATACGTCTACGTCTGTCCTGGAGATCTACCGATTGTTGATTGAAAACTAGAAACTGATATTCCAAAGAATTGGTAGCTTTATATTCTATGGTAATTATATTGAGTGTTGCCCAACAAATTATTTATATATGACAAAGAATATGAACCTTCAACTTATATTTGCATGTGTATATACACACACATATAAATGTATAAAATATGATAGACATTATTAATTTACCAAAGTATTTTCCAGTATGAAAAGGTAAAAAAAGAAAAGAGGGTTACTAACCGGAAACCTAGTTGGCAATGCTAGAGACACAAGCATAGCATCATCAATGTTGAGCCCTTCAAGCTCCAACCACCGTAACGTCCCATCTCCGTTCTCCTTTGCCGCATCAACTTCCATCTCTATAGTTTCCTCAACACCAAGCTCATCGTTCCTTTCATCTTCACCATCATCTGAACTCACATCAGCATCCACACACATTAGAGAACCCATCCTCTCAGTCAATCCTGGAACCTCACGCAGCTGCAACACAAAACACCAATAACGTCAAGACGAACCCTAAAGCAAGGAATTGTAAGAAGAAGACGAAGAAGAAGATTAAGAAGAAGACCTGCTTGAATGCGTCGGAGAGTCTGAAAGTCCATGCATGATCAACGAGGAAGACGTCGGAGTTCTTTTCCATCGACGCCGACGTAAGAACAAGGCGCCGCTGACAGCCGCCCTCGCATGGCTCGATCTTGAAGTGCTTGCCGCCATCAAATGACTCTCCGTAGAGCTTCTCGAAGAGACGCTGGTGCAGACACTCCGGCAACCCCGACGCCGCAAGTAGCAGCGCGTGAACTTTCGCGAACTCTTCGTATGTTTCGATTTTTCTATTGGCAGTGGTGGCCATGGTCACCATTGCTGTGTGGCTTGGTGGTGCTGCTCTTGCAGCTTGTGCTTGCTCTTTCGGATTCTCACAAACTCGGAGAGAAAGGCGTTTAATAATTGGGCTGGGCCTGTTGCTCGTAAGCCCAATTTCTTTGGTCCATGCTATTTGCACCCTAAACCCTAAGCATTTCCTGCATTTTTTTTTAAACACTCTTAAAAGAAGATATTAATTAAACGTGGTAAACTAAATATTTTTACATAAATTAATCACAAAAAAAATGATAAAACAAGTTTTCGTAATGTAATATTTTATAATATGAAAAGTATTTTTTGTAAGAAAGAGATTTAAAGTCTTTATGACTTACAATTTGCTTGCAGAAAATCATGCCTTCTACACCCTAAAATTTCAACTTAATAATTAGGTGAATATCTTGTTAAGGCATAAATATAGATCTATAATAAGACATAAGTTTTAATATTTATGTCAAGTTATTAAAGGAATAAAATAACTTATTCTAAACTTAAGAAAACAAAATTAAATTTTTATATTTTATTTATTTCTTGAAGTATATGTTATATATAAATAAATATAACATATAAACCTCATACAGATAAACATTATGGGGCAAGATATTGTGACCCCATCTTATCCTTCTTATTTTTCTTAGGATAACATCAGTGTGGATATAAGTTTAAGTGTATGATTATGAAATGATGTTTAGCTTTTATGGATTCAATAGATGGTTTAGTAATAACTAATATGATATTTACTAGAATTACATCATACTGAAATTAATTTTCTGTTGAATCTTTAAAATAAATATCATAAATCTGTTTTAAAATAAATATTGCGATAAAGATGGTAATTTTAATTTTTTTCGACGGGTGAAATAAAAAGGAAAAAACTAAGCCAATTATTATCAAGAAATACGGATTTTACATGCCATGCTAACTAATTTAAATTATTTTGTTAAATTGTTAAACACCATATATTTTACACTTTAAAACAGTATTCAATAATTAACTAGTAATATGACCAGCTTTGAAAAATATCATATGACGAAACAAATCAGAATCAAACACTCAACGTTGTTTTTAATATTTCTAATTTATCATTGAATTTTTTTTTTCACAAAATTTGTTAAGAATTAGCTTCAAAAAAAAATTGTTTTAAAGGATTGTTTCATGCATCACACTTTATGAATTGTTGTCTTAAAAGTAAGTTTATATATTTTTTGTTTTAACCCATTTATAGTGTCGTTTAAATTTAAAATATTTAATGTTTCTTCAAACGATAATTGAAGTTTAGTTGTTTTGCACTTTTCATTTCACAATCATGAAAATATCCTAAAGTGTGTGATTTTTCATACTTATTCAACATATTAGTACAAGAAGTCCAAAAATGTAGATTTTTTTTTCAAATGGCAATCTTTCATTTGTTAGTACCATACATACAAAATAAGTTTAATTTTTTTTCCTAATAACATGTTTAGTTCTTGACAAATAATAAAGTTTCACTAATTGATTGATGTGTATAAATACCTTTTACAGGTGGATTAAATTTAACCCAATTTACATATGTATTTTAAATATTAAATAATGTAATCTATTGCAAAAATATAATGCAAAATGTTTTTATATAACATAAAATTTAGCATTTTATAAAAATATTTTCACTATAAATTTGTCCGGAACCTCCTTTTTAGACTTCTAAAGAAGATGAATTATTACAAGAATAATTTTGTTTTGTGAACATTGACAGTAATAACATATAAAGTCCTTTGTTAATACAAAACCTTATATAACAAAAATATATTAAGGTGCATGCCTTGTCATACCTTGATCTATCCAAACAAACACAATTATAACCGAATAAAAAGTACATTTTATAAGAAAAGATTTCCCTAGATTTTTTTTATTGCACCAAAAATAATTATTTTAACTATTAAATTTTGAAGTTTTATCTTACAGTAATATTTTTAAGTGATTTTGAAATATTAAAAATAAGAAAATGAAAAATCACTTAAAAAATAATAATAATTGTCAAAATTTAATAATAAAAAAAATTATTTTTTAATAAATAAATAAATCTAATTAGCTCCTTTTGTAAAATCAATACCTCCAAATTTTTAAAATAAAATATATCTGACATGTCTTTTTTATCATCTTTCTAAAAAAGAATGCAAACGTTTTAATAAGTTTACAAATAAGAAATTAAGACAAATATAAGGGGAAGAAGGATAATATTTTTAAAATGGTTCAGGTAAGATATTTATAATTTTTTTTTTTGGAATGAATTGTTTGATAAAAATGAAACATATGTTTGTTTGTGCTTTTCCGAGATGATCTGTTTATTTAATGAACTAAAGTAGATCTATATTTCTTATATGTGTGTTTAATTTTTTAAAACAAGTGGTTTTAGTAAACAACGTATTATCTGTCTTTGAAGTAAATGATTATCTTAAAAATTGTTTATATTATATGTTTAAACAAACTTGTCCAATATCTTATAAATTTAATTTCAAATCTAATTTATTTTTCTGCATATCCAAATATTATACTTTTTCAAAAGTTATTACTTTAAAATTCATTGTATCATCTTTATAACTGTGACAATCTTGAAACCTAAAACGTTTAGCTTTCCAGCTTTGACCCAACTCATCAACTATGAAATTAATCGGAATTCCGGTACTTGAATATCCCTTTGATTATTTTAGTTTTATTTTTTTTTAATTTATTCTATTAAAATTGAGTCCTCCAACATTGTTTTTTTATTCGGTAAAGGATAGAGACAAAAACAAAGTTTAGTGACATGTTTATCTTAACCTTGATATAATTATCATCACCTAATCTAATCATAGCCAAAAACAAAAATCTCTAAAAATTAAAAAAGGGAGAAAAAAATGGTGTTATCTTAATCATGAAAAGAAAAAATAAAATGGATAGCCATATCCATTGTCCTTACTCATGAGTCTCCAGTCATAGCATACCCCACCACACATCCTCCAATAACATCATCAATCCAAAACTGAGTCCTTGGCGTAGAAGCATCATCAAATTGTCCTCTCCTCACCACTAATGCCAATTCTCAAACTTTGAGAAACAAGAAGCACAAACATGTAATTTTCAACCTATATTTGAAACCACAATTCTTCACCTCTCTCTTTCACTTCAGTTCTCTTACATGTTGCATCACTGCCATATTGAAACATCAAAAGGGGTTTCTTCCTTTTGAACTCTTGGACTTAAAGATTCTTTCTTTTCATTCTTTTGGGGTTTTCATAAGCCCTTGAATCTGGAAGAGAAACATGTCTCCCATGTCAACTATCCCAATTCATAGACCTGAATTTGGGACCTTATTCTTCAATGGGTCTCCAAGCCCTTATAAATGCTTGAGAGTTAACTCCTCATGGACCATGTGAGCTTCAATTTTCTTTTTGATTTATTTTTTAGTTTGGGATTTTTTTTTATTGTATGATTCCTAGCTTCTAATGTTTTATGTGTTTTATGTTTGACATGAACAGGGCCATGGATTCAAAATTTTCTCCCACAAAGAAGAATAGTATTAATAATGATTATAGTATGAAGAAGAAGGAAGAACTCTCTAGGCAGCTTTCAACTCCACCCATTTCCAAAGTGGAAACTTTAAACTCCAACGATCTCCAATTTGATCGGTTGCAGCCATCGGATCAAGAATTGGGTCGTGTAAATAGGGTTGAGTTTGGGCAATTTGTTGCACGAGAAGCTGTGCTTGATGAAGAGTATTGGGTATGCTATGATAATTTGTATGACAGAAAAAAAAAAATGTGAAGTGTGTGTATTGTCATCTATAATTTATGATGCTGTTATCTTTCTCAAATATTTATTTATTTGTTTTGTTTAATTTTATGGTAGACAGCAGCATGGTTGAGAGCAGAAAGTCACTGGGAGAATCGATCATATGAAAGGTATGACATGACACACATCAGGAAAAGGTCAAATGTTCTTTTATAGACATCTTTTAGTAGTGATAAACATGGGATGTGAAACCATATTTTGGTTTCATTGACTTCAGCTTTTACTTTTTAGCATGGTGTGTTGTGTAACTAAGCATGTTAGCAGATTGAGTAACATTTGAATCAGGGACAATTAATCAGATTAACATGTCCCATATTTAGCATTGATTTAAAGATAATTTTTGGCTTTTGTTCACAATAGATGATGAGTGCAAATGATTTTCCTTCTGTTTTATCCAGATATGTTGATAACTACAAAAGGAAATTTGCTGAGCAGGTAGGAGTTGATATAATATAACTGCTGTGTATGTACTGTATAGCTAGAGTGTAGTTCATAAAAAATCTCAACAGGATTTCCTATTGTTTAGGAATTTCATGCATTAAAGAGACGGTGCAAGGTGCAAAACGGTGATAGCTGCGCATGCATCATCACGGTAAATCAACCTCATCTTAGATTCTGGTTTAGTTTAGAATTTAGGTTATAATATATACTTGAAAGCTCTGATTTAATGACAAAAATGAGAAGAAACCTGTTAGATCACTAATAGTTTGATGGTTGATTGTCCTTAATGTTTCAACTTATGGTGTTTGGAGTCAAGTTTAACAGGTGAGGAAGGAGCAGAAGAATGCAAAACACTCGATATTAAAAAGTGTTGTAGGAACCCTTGATTTGAACATCCGATATTTGCTTCAAGGGGAGACTTATCCTGGGGTATTGCACATTCTATCTCACTTTGTTGCTTTGTCTACTAGACTATTGGTGTTGATGCATTCTGCAACTTGATCATTTCTTCAGGAACGGGTAAAGGCTCCCCTGTTTTGCTGCATCAACAGAACACCACCAAGCAGATATGGTTACATTGCAAACTTGTGCGTTATCAAATCAGCTAGGCGCCAGGGAATTGCAAGTAACATGTTGTCTTTTGCTATTGGAGCTGCAAAATCTAATGGTAATACAACCAAACATTTTAGTGAGAGTAGTTTTCCTTTGTCTGATGTAATTTACCAAAAAAATGACTGAAAGTTCACAATTCCTGGATTCATTTAGCAGGAGTGACACAGGTGTATGTGCATGTGGACAAAAAGAATAGGCCTGCACAAATATTGTACCAAAAGATGGGTTTTGAGGTAATATTGCTAGTTCATGTGCATTTTCCACCGTCTACATTGGATCGAATAAGTTACTAATGTGGTCCTCAAACTATTAACCTCTATCCCAATTAACTTCTAAAGTAATGGAACTATATAAGTTATAAGAAAAAATTGGTTGATAGCTGGGTTTCTTAGTATATTGTGAAGTGTTCTATATCTGACTATGTATGAAAAGACTTTGTTTGAAGAGATAAGACTCACTTTTGTGATCTCTGCATCTAAAAAGGAATTAGCTTCCAACTACCAGTCTAGGATATCCTTGGTTCAAGAAATAAAAAACATTGTATAAGTTATTCTGCAATTATTAAATATCTGAGTTTAGTCCCCATTTTGATATATTTTACTTATAGAATCAATTTTGATGAATTTCTTAATATTTGAAAAACTACTTGGAGGATTATTTATGCAATCTTTTACTTTTAGGACAACTTAGGAGAGAGGATATTCTTTTAAGGATGAAATTGATGGTTCATTCATGATGTAATTTTTTCTACTTGTGAGAAGCAATAACTGGCAGTTTCCATGCTCTTCTCAGATGGTTGAAATGGCAAATTCCCAGTTGGTGGAAGAAACATACTTACTGCGATTACAGACATAAAATACTAAGGATAGCTTCAGAAAAGTTGTGAATTTCAGAATTTAAGTAGTTCCTGTAACCATCATAGAGGTGTAAGATGTAAATGCATGTAGGTGTCCATGTTTGTACCTAACTAAGGTAACATATTTTCATTGTTTCTCCTTCATTTTCAATGCGTGGATATTTAATTCTGTAGCTTGTATAGGTATCATATATTCTTCCTGAAATTATATGTATTGGAAAACTTGTGGGTAATTTAAGAAACAAACTCAGATGTATTGGATTCAAAAAGGGTGATTTTTATTGCAAGAGTCTCAGTCTCTTCTTTTTTGTGGTTAAAAGTTTGTTTCTCTATTGAAGTGCCTTCCTTTGCGCTGATTTACTTAATTTATGTCAGGAAGAAATGTTACCATCTGTATCTCTCTATCTATGCTACTTTTGTCTCCCTCTCAGAAGTTGTTTTTTTGGTTATTATGTGTTTATGAATTACGTCCCACGGTACAAACTGTAAATAATACAACAATGTGTCGGATTTCAAGATAGAAGAATGAATCCTAAAAATTATAGGAAAGTGAGGCTAAGAGGACAAAAACAAATTAAAGGTTAAAGTTTGAAGAAAAAAGAGAAGGATGATGAGAAGGAAATGAGAAGGATGATGAGAAGGACAAAAACAAATTAAAGGTCGAGTTTTAAAAGATTGAGAAAGGAAATGAGAAGTTGGAGTTTTGGAATAAAGAGTGAAATGTAGAAGGATGATGAGATAGGGTGAGTGAATAGGAGTTTAAAAGAGAAAATATTAAAATTTAATTTATGGTTTAATCAGATATTTTTATAATTTTAATTTGTATATACATTCTAAATAATTCTATTATTAAATTAATAATTATGTTTTAATTTAAACATTACATAAATATATTAGAAAATATCAAAGATGATATTGCATTTCTGAGTAAAATAAAATAGTTTTAAAATTATTTAATCATTTATAATTCAAATTATTCAATTAGTAAAATAATTAAATAACCCGTGCACAAGTTCGGCAACACACATGACATAACATGTATAAATTATATAAAATTAAATAAAAAGAGCAATGGTACAAATAAGATTACAAAGACGAGCTAATACACTCTCTTGCTTCTGTTTGCCTAGATTTTTTAAAATTTGAAATGAACTTTTAATGACTCACCGAGAGAGCCTGTGTTTGACAATGCGAGAATTTGTAAAATGCATAAATACGCTGAAAATTAAAAATTAAATATTGGGCATTAGTTAAGATTTAACAGATATACAGATAATGTGATGCCCCTAGAAGGCCAGCTACTAAACATTTATAAAAATCTTCCAGATCGTGGACTGATGATGAAACCAATCCTGAGAAACTTCGGGCATTGACATTAGATGCAAATTACCTTATCTTCCACCCTCAAAATGATAGGCTTGGCAAAAGATCATACTTCAAATATCTTCGTAGGCTTAGTTATGCTAAATGTCTGCCACTACATATTTTTGATTTTGACACTAATGTTATACCAAATCCGAAGAGACTGATGAATAATTCAAAGCACCCTGATGAGGATCTGGAACTTTGACATGTTCTAAAACAGGAGACATTTTTAAACCAATTATCTGTATCTGTAGGTTTGAGTGACCATTAAGAAATGCATCTGTAACCTGCAAAAATGCACAAAACATTTCTTTATAAAAACCCCCGTGAATGATGAAGAGTGAACTAGATAAATTTATCAGAGATATACATATACCTGAGTGCATCCAAAAAGTTTGAGTAACCTCAGCGCCAAGCAGCTATCCACAATCAAACCCAATGCATTATCTGTCAAATTTCTGCACCAAGATAAATCTAGAGAGTGCAAATTTTTAGCATGGTTTGCAAGTGATAAGGTTGTGTGGTAACCAACCTGTATCAAACAAATGAGGCACTCAGAGATGTACCAAAGAATTAGAATGCAGAAATTAGACTTACAACAGAACCCAAATGATATGCATTTAGGGACAATAGCATTGAATAAGAAAAAAAATGATATCTTGATGATATATCATGTAACCATGTTCTGCAGACTACTGCTAAAGCTCAAAAGTAGGTTTGTTATTTTTAATAATCACAGCACCTCTTCCGGTATGTCACAATGTTCAAGAACTATTGGTATGAACAAGCCTAACTGTATATAAAATCATTGAGTTCCAGAAGACAAAGTACCTTCTTGATGTTATTAAGTGACAGTTCCTTCAGGGACCCTCCGGTGGTTTCCACAAATGCAGCAATTGCTTCATCACTACAACAAAATCCAGAGTATTATTCGATCCCAACGAGATCCACCCAAACATACCATACATGACAATACCACGGAATAATTAATCTCAAATCCAGAATATCATGGAGCAACGGAAATTAATATACAAAACATATTACTGAACACGTGATAATCTACTTGTTACAAAAGATATCCTAAAGAAGAGTAATCTCTGCCCACAAACTGCAGTAACTTATTTTCAAAATATATCTGCAATTAGGTTAGTTATTACTTTTACAAGTTTCATTATTATTTTCTATCAACACTGTCATCCAGCCAATTCTTCAGTTGTTTCCTATGGCTAGTATAGGTTTTCCACGTGGATTTTTTTAGTTTTCAATCAGTTTTGTTAGGATTTGAGTCCACCACCTATCCCCTTCCTCCCATACACTTTTACTACCAAGCCTACTTTATAGCTCCACATTTTCCACATGGATGGCTTGCCAAGTCTGTATACCAGTGAATCTACCTTATTTCCATCAGAGTACAAAATGAAATATTTGTAACCAATACTTGTATTCAAGTAGGGAATCAGTCAACAAAAGAGAATTGTTTTTCAAGACAGTTAATGTTGAAAAAAGTATCGAAATTTCAACTTCTGGGAAACAAAACAACGCTTAGGGCATCGGAACGAAAGATAATCATTAAAAATCCTATTAAAAATTCAGAACTACTATGACTTGATTCTTGCATGGACTAAATTGACCATAGACAAACAATCAAGTGCACAATCAAAAGTGAGTGTAGCACAAGTCTCTTGTGGTAAGGAAATCTAGAAAATGAAGAATAAAAAAACACCTGAATGGATTTCGGCAAAGCTTCAGGGTATGAAGTACGCGGCAACTATTGGTAAGATATCCAATGGATAAATCTGTTAATCTGTTCAGGTTCATAAGATCAAGTACCCGCAATCCCGGACAATGCTCAACAATAACTTTGATTGATGAATCGGTCAAGTTTCTGCACATTAGAAACATATATCAACGGACAAAACTTTTGAAAATGAAAAAAACCGGAAATTACTATATCAGAAAAAATTGTGCCATTTCAAATATAGAACTAACTAGCTTCACAATTCAACCATGTCCAAAGAATGATTAACAACAAGTTTTGGACACTTGATCAATTAACCAAAACTAATATCACATCCCAATTTGGTTTAATTTTTTCTTTAACTGAAATTTTGATCACCAAACATTCAAAGAAAATACTTGAACGTCTTAAGGAGATTCCCGACATGAAACAGATAGCTACAGTGATACTTACATACAGTCCTTCAAAACGAGCTCTTTCATGTTTTGGCCACGTGCAACAATGTAATTCTTCACAAATTCATCACAAACAGTTTCAATACCAGCTACTGACAACACTTCTAAATGTTCAAGCTCAATCAGTGCTGGCACAATTAGTGCAGCATCAATGCCATGGCAATCATCAAGGAACAACTCTTTCAGAAGATATCTTAAAGATTCAGCCAAAATATATATACTAGCAGATGTGAGAAGGGAGCACTGGCTTAGATTTATCGATCTAAGTGCAGGAGCTGAAGAAACCAGCGCACGCAAACCTCCATCTGAAAGTCGGCATGCACCACGGAGTGATAGAGTAGTCAACCTATCCAAATTCCTAGGTGACCGTGCCAAAGTAGCAACTATTACAAAATCAGGCAAACATCTCCCACACTGGTCAAGTTGCAGTACCTACAACACAAGTAAATAAACAACTAGATGTTGGTTAATATAGGAATTGAAAAACAAAAGCCGACAAAGAAGCTAATCAAATTTCAGAAAGAGAACAAAAAAAAAAACTGTAAGCTAGAAAATACACAATTAAAATTGAGCATAGCAAGAAAAGAACGTATAATGCATCTACCAAAAATCTCTCCTTAATGCATTTATTCTTAAACCCTTCTCGTCTAATATATTCGTTCATCTAACAAAGAACAATCAAAATATACAAGTGTATATCACACAATTTTAATGAAGATTTCAAAAGGAAAACAAAAATATTAGAAATTCCTCTCTTAAATTCAAATCAAAGGACCTAGATTAGATTCTCGACGACAAAAATAATATTGTACTAGCTTCAGGACAGTCACCTCATCCTCTCTTTTCCGTCTACGTCGAAGAAGTGTTGCTTAACATGTATAAAAAGAAATTCAAATACACGTAATAGTACTAGTACTGGTACTAGTAACAAACCCGGGCACATAAAGGGGTAATCAATTTCAGCCACTAAATACAAATCAAAATCAAGCAAAGGAAAACCATGTTAAATTACACCTACATATATAAAGTGCCATTCAGTAGAAAAACATGAACATACAGTAGACAATGCAGTCCATAGATCATACAATGAACAAAATGCTGTAAAGCTAAATACAGGTACCGTTTAATCAGATTTCTTGTATCATACAACCATCTTAAATAATAATATCTTACCTTAAATATCAACCCACATACCTCCAACAAGAATAGAAACAAAAAAACCAGTTAACTTCGTGATAATCAGGCAACAATAGTAGCTTATAAAATTCAACACTCCAGTTTCATATGCACCAAAAATAGCAAGTAATACCAAAAGCCATCAAATATCTTAGACCACATACCAACAAATTCTCCGTGTTACACGTTCGAAAACACTCGGTAAACTGTTCCTCGGTCAACCACGAGCAGTCCCTTAACCGAATCTCCGTGGGAGTTCCACGCACAAGAAGCTCTAGAAAGTGACCATTAATTCTCCTCGAGTCACAGAGCAACTGGCTAAGCCGGTGTCTCAGTGCATCAGGCACACTCTCGAGCGATGCAATCGCGTCAACATTCTTCACAAGAATCTTAAAGCACATGTCTTGCAACGAAGGAACCGATAAAACGCCCACATCCCCCTTCTTCGCCTTGGGAACCCACTTAATAGACTCACACAAGTTCGTCTGCGAACTTGTTTGAGCGTTCTGAAGATTCATCCCTCGGTCTCTGATGATTTTCATAGCCGTAGAGAAAGGACCAGGCCAGTCCTCAATTTCCTCATGCGCCGCTTCGGGAACCGGCGGCGACCGGTCACCATCTTCCTCTTCCGGTGCGAAGAAAGCAAACCGTGACGCATTTTCCCGCGCAATGTCGTGGAAGCGCTCCATATGATCATTCCTCCTCAAACCGGAACGGCGCTCTCTTGCATTTGAGTTTCTAGAACGTTCTCGAACTCGCGCAGGTGCATTATTCACACCGGAGTTCTCCGTTCTGGATTCCGGCGTTGTCACGTCACCATCAACCGCCACTGCCACGTCACCATCGTCATCAACATTACTATTATCAGCATCATCGTCATTTGCGTTATTAACTTGTTCTTTGGGATCGAAATTGATTGTTCTCCTTAAAGTCTTCTTTCCCGACCTTAAGTAGAGAAACTCCTCGTGTTCGGAACCGGCTGAGTCACTCTTGCGCTTCCGGCTCCGGGTGGAAACCCTAACACCGGAATCATCTGCTACAACATTGACATTGACGGCTGAGGTAGTTTCTCTGGTGGTGACATTGACATCAACCGCCACTGCAACGTCATCATCTTCATTGTTTGCGTCATTACCTTGTTCCTCTGCGTCGTTTGTCATATCGCTCTTGAGAACCCTCTTTCCCGATCTTAAGTTGAGAAAGGCCTGGCGGTTGGAGGCGGTGGAAACCCTACCGGCAGGGGAGACGTCGGAGAGAGAGGCGAGGCGGCGGCTGCGGCGGGGAGGAGGGGGAGAGGCGGAAAGGGAGGAAGGTTCGCGGGTTTGGGCCGGCGTGAGTGGGTGGATGGCGTCGGGTTTAGAGGGGTTTGTGGTTTTGGTTTGAACCATTTTGATGAGAAATCCGAAGCACTAAATACGATAATAGGGTTTGGAAGTGGAAATGAAGTGACTGAAAATGTGAGTGAGATCCAGAGAAAGTGGTTGGAGCAGAGTGAGAGGGAAAATGAAGAGATTTGGAGGGAAAACGGTGCTGTCGGCGTGAGAGAGGCTATTTATTCTGCAAGTCTAGAACATTGGTGGGACCCGCAGTAACAGAGAGAAGACTTTTCCCAAACTTCTCTCGCACACCACTTCACCGGAATTCACGTTACATTTTCCCGCCAACCCATACCAGTCTTTATATTTTCTTTTTCTTCTTTAATTACAAAAATTGTAATTGCTTCACTTTTTTTTTTCATATTTTCTAATGAATTATAATATTCGTTTGAAAAACACTGGAAATTTTATTGAATTTGACAATTTTCAACTAACATTTTATTTGTTTTTTCATGTTAACCTATTTCATTATTTGACACTTTCTAAGATCACGTCAATGGATGTCACTGATTTAACTATCATTTCTTTTTTAAGCTATTACTTAGTTTTTAATTTTAAGCAATTGCAATAAAAGAATGTATTTATTATATTACAAGTAAAAATGCTATTACCATTTTTCAGCAGTTTTAATGAGTCTAGCTTTAGAACTTTAGGATATTATTATTATTATTATTATTATTATTATTATTATTATTATTATTATAATTATAGGAGCTTAAGTTATAGTTTCCTTACTAGCATTACATGCATAAATTGGTCTACTGTCTTCATTTAATTTTGAGAGTTGTAGAAGGATTTTAGGTTTAAAACTCTTCTTAGGTTAATAGATCTTGTTAAAAGTCTTTGAAGACTTTTTTTTTATTTTAGTTCTTTTTTAAGATATTTTTCTTTTCTCACTCGTTTATATTCCTCATTAGACTGCGGATCCATTCCTTTAAAACAGTTTATATTATATATAAAATATTAAATTTGATTTATTACAATAAATAACATATAATTTGAAACATTAACTTTTTATATTGTGTTCTTTGATGAGCCAACCCATCATCTATGGTAAGTAGAAGCTATGTTTTACGTTTCATTTTAAGAAAATATATTTTTGACATCATTATACTAGTTGACAGCTTTTTTTTTCAAAGATAATTTAGTAATTAAAAAAATCAACTTTTTGTATTTATAAAAGAAAATTAAAAGATAAAATAGAAAATAGAAAATTTATGAAAAAAATTGTTAAATTTCAAAATGATATTTACCTTCATTCTAATTATGACAGAATAGAAGTAGAACAAGTCAACATAATATGTTTTGATTGTGACAAAATAGTAGAACAAGTCAACAAACAATGTACTGACACATTCTTTTCACTGTGATATGTCTAAAATTTATGTAAAATATTAGAGAAAATGACATTTTCCTTTCTCAACTCAAGCCATTATTGCCCATCATTTTACGCTGTCTAAAAAATTGAAAACAAATATCTAAAAAAAATACAAAAATCAACTAAGTTGTTGGGTTGATTTCATGGTATTTTTCTCTATGCAAATTAACACACTCATAGGATGAATCCAAAGACATACGAACTAGTTATTATAAATTAAGATAAGAGACCAAAATTTTATGTTAAACCTCTTTTTTTTTTTGTCTTTACATATAATTTATATTGATATCCAACGTTAAACACTTAATTTCCCACCTTTATTTACTCTACGGTAAACATAGACACTATTACGTTTACGTGTATTTATACGTTTACGTGTATTTATGATTTTTTATATATACATGATATTATATTAATAAATAATAATATTATAATGTTATTAAGTTAATATATAAAATAAAATTATATTTATTAAAAGTAAAATAAAATATTCTAGAAAAAAAAGATAAGGAAATAATAGTTAATAAACAGAAAAAAAAAACAGAGATAACGATTTCATAAAAATTTACAAAAGTAGCAGTTAATTTAATAAATAATTATATTATAAAAATTAAAATTAAAATTTTGAAATGTGAAAAAAAAAGTAAAAATAATGATAAATTTTTAAAAATTTAATAAATAATTATATTTTTAAAAGTAAAATTAAAATTTTGAAATATTATCGTAAAAAAAAATATATCTTTTATATATTATAATAGATATGATAAAAACTTCTCCTGTACCACAGATCACAAATGCAAAATAGTGAGGTTTTTTCCAGAACAAAAACAGATTACAAAGCAAGAAGACATTTTCACTGATCATGGTCAAGGTAGAAAACATCAAGCTAAAAGAAGAAAAAAAGGAAGTAGTAGAGAAAGGTTGTTGGAATTTTCTCAACTAAATTTTTGAACATTGACCACACCTTCGGGCAATACTAAGCGAACTTACATTTTGTTTTGTGGACATGAATCAGAGATAAAAGTTAACTGATAATGACTTTAGTTCATAATCGACCAGGAAATTAGGAATTAAATTTTTTACAGATTAATTTTCTTCGTTTTGCCTCTTTCCGTCATTAAAAAATGGTTGAAAATGACAGATACTAAGTAACTGTAAACCATGAAGACTTGACTAAGCGCCGCGTATTATTCAGATTCAGACACGCATCAAGAAGAAAAGAAAAGAGAGAGAGAACAATCTGGAATAAAAAACCAACACTCACTGCTACTTTAATCAGTGGCAGCAACAAAACCACTTTGTGTGAATAGTGATAACGTGCCATGGCGCACAATAGCAGCAACAGCACCGCCGCAGTGGATGGCGGTCCACACCGAGTCAACAGCCCGCGTTACTCCGGCTCCATGACTCGCCGAGCCCACTCGTTCAAACGCAAGAACAACAACAACAATAACATCAATGAAATTGAGCTTCAAATCAACTCGCCCAGATCCCCCTTGGCTCCTGCTGAAGGGTCTCTTTTGAAAAGGAATAATCTTCACCATCACCACAATCATCATTTGAGCCACAAGGAAAAAAGGAACAAGTTTGGGCAATGGGTGTTCTTTCTCTTCTGCGGGGTGTGTCTTTTTGTGGGTCTTCTCAAGATTTGTGCCACTGCCTGGTGGTTCCGATCTTCAGTACACAGTACACGTGAATCCGTTCAGGTTTCAGTTATACCGCGCCTTAATCTTATTATGATGCGATGAAGTTGATGATGCTTGTGGTTTAAACATTTGCTGAGAGGAAAACTTGTCATTGAAAATCTTTTGTGTGATGCTATTTGTTGATGATAGATTTTGCGCACCAAATTGTAGAAACCGAGGACAAAGCTTAATTAAGGGCAGATCTTAAGTGTTTCTAGTTTTGTTTTTCCATCATAATTGGAATTTCACTTTGATGGTAGCATATATTAATGTTTAAATTATCATAGATTATTGAAATGAAATTTCAATGATGCATTTCTTAAGTGCTTCAGTGATGAATTTCACTTTGATGACAATATAGGGTTATTAAGTTGAATAACAATACGATAGGTCACACTGAGTAAATTACTTCACCCTCTTATCAGGAACTATCTGACTCCATTAATAATCGAAATCTAATGGATCAAAGCTCTCATGGTTATGCACATAGGGAGGGAGCAAATGAGGTTGAAAGAACTCTCAAGATGGTAACTGCAGGAATGATTGACAGCCACACTGACATGGCTGTAGTAAGCCTCTAACCTATATCTCATCATGTTCAGTGTGTTATATTCAGTTCATTATGTTAGGTTGTCAAATGAAATTCCAAGGAATTTGGAATGAACGGCACATGTTGTTTTATTTGTGTATAAATTCTCAGATGTATTTTCCTTTTCATTTATTAGCATTTCCTTTTTGTTCAGGAATCAGGAATCTGGTTTAATCCCAACTATGAGAATTTCACGCAATGTATAGACCTGCCAAGAATTCATAAAAGTGTGTTATTTTAATATCAAGTATTTTCTGCTATACATTTTTCGACATTTCTCTCTGCTAACTTTTGAATTCTATTTTGCAGAGCTTGATGCAAAGACCAATGGCTACATTCTTGTAAATGCTAATGGTGGCCTGAATCAAATGAGATTTGGGGTCTGGATTTGTTGGTTTCTAATGAATTTGAAAAAAGTTAGGCTGGCTACAAGCATAATCTAACATGTCAATATATTTTGAATGCAGATATGTGATATGGTCGCTGTTGCTAAGATTATGAAGGCAACACTTGTTCTTCCTTCTCTTGATCACACTTCGTACTGGGGTGATGCAAGGTTGGTTTACTTTTACCTCCTCTGGTACTGTGGTATTGGAAAAATGGATTGATTGGTTTGTTTTGATGTGTTTGCAGTGGCTTCAAGGATTTGTTTGACTGGAAACATTTTATTGAGACACTGAAGGGTGATATCGAAGTAGTTGAGAGATTACCACCTGCTTATGCTGAAACTGAACCTTTCTCCAAAACTCCAATATCTTGGTCTAAGGTCAACATAATTGTCTATTATTTCTTGAAGTTAAAATGATATGTTTGATTAATTGATTTATTGCATTCTTGTGGAAGACAAGCAACCCATATGATGTTTTTTAGTAGCAAGTTCAAGTGAATATCAAATAAGATTATGAAATGAGAGACATATTTGCTATCCATATTGATTGAGTCTCCTTGTTCACAGACCAGTTATTACAAGAATGAGGTTCTTCCACTCCTAAAGCAGCACAAAGTGATCTATTTCACCCATTCTGATTCCAGGCTTGCTAATAATGGAATTCCAAGCTCAATACAAAAACTAAGATGTCGTGTAAATTATAGAGCACTGAAATATTCCTCTCCAATTGAAGAATTTGGAAACAAATTAATATCCAGATTGCGACAGAATGATGAAAGTCCTTATCTTGCGCTTCATTTGAGGCTAGTTTCTGTTGATCTGAACTGATAAAATATATTTTTTTCTCTGGACTAGAAGTATTCAATTTAATATTTGGTCTATCCCCTTTTGTAACAGGTATGAGAAGGATATGCTCGCATTTACAGGCTGCAGTCACAATTTGACTGCAGAGGAAGATGAAGAACTGCGACAGATGCGACATGAAGTTGGTCACTGGAAGGAGAAGGAGATTAATGGGACTGAGAGGAGATTAACAGGGGGTTGTCCATTAACTCCGAGGGAAACTTCCCTATTGCTCAGAGCACTGGATTTTCCATCACAAACCAGGATTTATTTGGTAGCCGGCGAATCGTATGGTAGAGGAAGTATGAAATATCTTGAGGACGATTTCCCCAACATTTTCTCTCATTCCTCTCTGTCTTCCAAAGAAGAGTTGAATCCTTACAAGAATCACCAGAACATGTTAGCTGGTATAGACTATATTGTTGCACTTCAGAGTGATATATTTCTCTATACTTATGATGGGAATATGGCAAAAGCAGTACAAGGTCACAGGCGCTTTGAAAACTTCAAGAAGACCATCAATCCAGACAAGTAACATGTTCTTCCCTCATTCTTACTTGTAGATATTGACTGTTTGATCATGTATTCATATTTACATTACTGCTGCAACGTGAAACTGTTGCTGTGCAGGGCAAATTTTGTTAAACTGGTTGATAAGTTGGATGAAGGAAAAATTTCTTGGAAGAAGTTCAGGTCCAAGGTAAAAGTACTTCACAAAGAGCGAATGGGTGCTCCATACCTTAGGGAGCGTGGAGAATTTCCTAAGCTAGAGGAAAGTTTTTATGCAAATCCTATGCCAGGTTGTATATGTGAAACAAAACAAGATTAGATAAAGACCTCGCAGAAGGTTGTCTTTCATATGATGCCATGTTGAGAGTTGCATGAACAGGGCATTGTGGCTGTTTTATAGGTTATTTTGAGTACTTCTTCTGTCTTGAGAAAGCAGAATGTGATTGTTCAGAAGCTTGAGTGCTTGAGAAGTTGTACATGCTTACATGGGACCAAGAAAAAGTGGTAAAAACTGAGCTATTCTGCTGCTGCATTTCAAATTGAAGGATCAAGCATGAGCAGGTCAAGTATACTATATACCTACCATTCACAACAGATGATAAACCTTGAGGGAAAAACCTCATCCTTAGTCACACTTCTAATGAAAAAGGTTTTTTTTTTTTTTTTTTTTTTTTTGTATTTTTAGATTTTTAATTATTCAATATCTTTTCATGTCATGAAAAGATGCTAGACTGAATAAGCTGTATTGTTGTAGTTCATTATTCAATAGTACAAAATTCTCTGGTTTTATGCACTAGCAATTGTTTTAAGGAGGTGTTCTTTGATGAGACTTTAATGCTGCAAATTTTTTAACCCTTTAACAGAAACTTTCTGCTAATGATTAGGGTTTTGATACAATTTAGCGGAATTAAAAGTCATGGAAAAACATCATTTGTTGGTATTCCAATACAGGCATAAAAGATAATGGTTAACAATTTAGTGAGCCTAGCATATTTCTACCAAGGTCTTGGAGTTAGACACAAAAGACAAACTTTGTAGAACATGTTCAAACCAATGGAGAAGTTGAGAACGCAAACAAATTCATTCTATTATAATTAAAGAAGAGGATAGGAATATAAAACTTCAGCTTTAATCATATAACTTCTTTATGACTCGAGTTTTATTTTCATCATAAATTTTGGTATGTTTAGTATTTAACATATATCTTCATGATAAAATAAAGTAATTCTGTATACACAAAATCACTAGAAAATGCAATTAAAATTTTTAATATGAAAATGGTAGTGAGAGCTTTTTTTTTTGTTGTTGAGAAATGGTAACTATTTTATATTACAATAAAAAAATTCACAATAATACTTGAAATTTAATTCATACAAATTTTGTATATTATAAAAAATTAAAAATTTATAAGTTATAATTTCAAAAAATATGTAATTAGCGAATATTAAGATTTGAATTAATAAGTAGTGGTATTTTCACTTTTTATTCTGCAACTTTCAACTAACTAACGAATTAGTTTTACCAAACATTTTTTTGTTGTTGTTAATTACCTTTCTGGATTAATTCTACCAAACATAACTTCAGATTTAAAGCGTTACATCGATAATCTTAATAATCAAAGTTGATTTAGATATCGATGTTTATTAATAAAATAAAACTAAAACGACACAAACAATACTTACGATGGATATATGCCTTTTTCCTTAGAAATAATATTTCCATGGTGTTATTAATATGATAGTGGGGAAGAATAATATAAAGGACTTGAAAACATCTGTTAGAGAATAATACAAGGGGTTGAAAAAAGACTTTTCATTTAGCAAGTATTTTTACAATGGCACAAAAATTGTATGGCCAAGATTCCAGTGTTTAACCTCCCAAAAAACTATGGAAGAAAACATCAATAACACTATAACTGAATAATAGATTCAACAAGGTCCTCAAGAGGTGCCAACTCTGCTTTGTCGATCAAACGGAATTCCTGCAACACAATACACCATATCAGCCACAAAATCTAAGTCACAAGGCAAAACAGGAAGAATTAAGTGTAGCAATGAATTTTTCTCTATCTTTGTAACAGTCCAGATACTCTGCTGAGTTTTTACGTAATGTCATCTGCTGAGCATTAAATATACTAGTGTTGATGTATTAAATTTCTTTATAATATATTTTAAAACATCAAAATCAGTATCCACATGTGTATTTTGCTGAGTTTTTACGTAATGTCATCTGCTGAGCATTAAATATACTAGTGTTGATGTATTAAATTTCTTTAAGCATTAAATATACTAGTGTTGATGTATTAAATTTCTTTATAATATATTTTAAAACATCAAAATCAGTATCCACCTGTGTATTTTGAAAGCACGGCATATAATCAACAACAACAAAAAAAATCCAGTAGAGAATCTAAATTCATTTGTAACTCACTTACCCAAGTAAACAAAACAAAGTGCTTGAAGCAAGTATTAAGGTGAGCTTCTTCTTTCAAACTCACTATCTTCTGAAAATGAGAATGGTAAATGTGAGCATATACACGGAATAATCGCTTGAAGATTGTCTTGACAACATCTCGGAAATTAGATGGAAAGGGAGCCCCTGCAGAAATTAATAAAAAGTGTGTTATGATGCAGAAAATTCAGAAAACTAGTGAATAACAGTCTAGAAAATTCAGCTAACTGAACCATTAGCTTTATCAATATGTTCAACATACCCAATCTTTGAGGGAATATTGTTTCATCATCTAGTTGAGATTCAATCCAATCCATCAAGTACTCAACATATTTTGGAGCAGACACCTCTATTGGTTTCTTTATAGTAACACCATCAGCCCATCTATACTCATACCTGTAGAGTTAATAATTTTTACATTAAATAAATGTGTAATATATATGTAAAATAATGTTGTTTACGATGATTTAGATTCTCCATTTTAGGATATGAAGCTATGGATAATTGACTAACTAGACCATGAAAAGGTTAAGGAAAAATGGCATAGAAAATGTGAAAAAGGGTGCTGCAGTCTCAAGGAACATGGTATGCTCTTGGTTGAAATCTGTTTCCTTTTATCCCTCCTATGCATATAACTCTATAAATCATCTTAGAAAATGTATTTAGCTATGAACTGCACATTCAAGACATGAATCTTCATAACTCCAAACTACTCATTCTCAAACATTCAAAATGTTCAAAAAAGATAAACATAGTAGCCTGTCTAATCTAGCTGCAAAAATGCTATGTAAGTAAATTAAGAAGAGTTGGTTGAAGGATGAACAATACTTTGGTCCTGCAGACATTGTAGGGCAGTTATTTGCTGTGCAGAATTCAGTAAGTGTACCAAACAGGATATTCACTTGATTAAAGAAGTCAACAGCTGCACATAGAAACAAAATATAAATAACAATGTGCAAAATTTCTCAACTTTCCCATGAAATATAATCACCAATGATGCATAAATAAAACACCAAGCACTGTCAATTTATAGTTAGAAACTAGAGTACTATCTGCAAAGAGCCAAATATGAAAGATTCTTACTGTTTACAGCTAGCCACTCGTTGATATCTTCACCAGGAGGCAGTTTAACTGCTTCCCTCAAGTTTCCACTACCCAACGTGGCATCGATGTGTTTTTGAAGTTGAGCACCCTACATTTTATAACGAAAATGCATAGAAGGTTCAATTGGTTGAACATTAACCATAAACAAAATGCAGAAGTAACCATTCGACATGTAAAAGTACCAACCTTACTTCCCGATGGGGCACTCTTTTTTGGACGAAAAGTTTTTTGGTTTCTGCATGGATCAAAGTTTGATTGCATGAGTAGTCATTTATAGAAACAAAACAAAAGTACACCACAACACTGAGACAATAACATAAAAAGAGACAATCATTTCACTTTCAGAAAAAGTTGCAGATTGGAGCAATTTTTGTCATATAATGGTTTATATCAGTGATCTACACCCAATAAATGCGTATGGATTCAAACCAGAAGCAACTAAAACTCAAAAAGAATCCATGTCCCACAAATTCAAGTATGACCAAATTTCTGCCAGAACAAAACCTAGTAATATCACTCAGTTTAGAAACATTTGTTATATCAGGAATTTCACCCCTTGTTCGGTTCAAAATATGTAAAGGGCTAAAATTCCTTCCTTGCAATTTTGCCTCTCCCCCAATAATGGAAGACTATATTTTTCATCCTCCTCTATCCTCTGATCTAAACATCCCTTATTACTTTAATTAGATACCTATTTGAATTCTCTGTCGTGAATAGCTTGATCAATTCCTACTTTCACCTTCAGAATGTGGCAAACCACCACTGTATAATATAATAAAAGCAATAATGAAATTAAAGCATATAAATTTCATAGCCATGTTATTAACATAATCAGTAATCATGATGTCTGTTATAGTTTTATCTATCAGATGATCAACCATCCCATTTACAGAACACAGAAGACAATTTACGTACAAACAGATTAAGAAAACTCTAAGATCAAACAAAGGGTATAAAAACACATCTTAAAACAAATCAAGAGCAGCCTCAAAATCAAAATCCAAGCTCATCCTCAAAAGGGTATAACGAGAACACATAAAAAGACAATTTTTTTACAAAAAAAAAAATCACAGAATCATGATGAAAATATCAATCAGAAGAAATAGGAGAGGATGTGAAATGAAGAACCTGTTTCCAAGACCGAAGAGACTCATGGTGACTCAATCCCAAGTGTCTCTTTTTCTTGAAGATCCAAATACCAAAGGGTCGTCCTATCACAACTACAAACACTAAAATTTGATGAATTAACAAAACAAATTTATATATATTTATATAGACACAGAGACAGAGAGTGCTTACCCTCCTTGTTGCCAGTCTGTCATTTCCTCCGTTTCTCTCTCTCTCTCTTCCCCCAAAATAGAGAGAGAAACCCAAAAACTCCATTTGCCAACCTGCATTATGCTTACCTGGCTGGCTCTGCCTCATGCTCCTCTTTTTTTCTCCTAATTTTCTACCTTTTTCTTATCCCCTTTTATTTTTGGCATATATTCTTATCCTCATTTGGTTATTTTTCCTTTTTAACCTCTTTCAATTTTAAGAGTTTGATGAATGAATGATAAGCTTCAATTCAGATATCCTTTTTTATTATAACAGTTGCACATGAATTCAGGCTTCAAATTAATGGTGAATCAAAGCATTAAAATCAAATATCCTTTTTTATTCCTCAAGAAAAATCTATGGTGGTGGGCTTAAGTTTGAAATGTTCTCTTCAAAATATACTAATTTAAATCTGTTCAAGTTGTCATAATTTATTGTACAACGTTAAATATAATATTTTACTATATAAGTGGAAAGATAAAGAAAAAAAAAACTATAACAGAAGGAAAAGGAAATGGATTAATTTTCAAGTGGCTTTCACAAGTTTCTTAACTCACGAGTTCTTCTTTTAAAAATACATTACTTTTTTTAATTTTCTTGGCAGAATATAATTGTCAAAATCATGTTGAAGCTTCTCTCTCATCCAATCATTTACAGCTTGATGCCAACTTTATATAGCTTACTATATGTTTAATTTATAAGTATTAATTAATTGGAATGAGATCATCCATGATACTTTACACATAATAATAATTGGTATGTCCACTGTGAAAAAAAAATTATAAAAAAAAAAATATATATATATATATATATATATACTCAAATGTTGTTAAAATTTAAACTTTTGTATATGGGTGTATTACTTGTTATATGTTATGAGTCATTTTCCTATATAAAATTGTTACTGTTGCCTGTCAAATATTTGCATTTTATATCTTCATTTCATTCATACATCAATATTAACATAATATTTATTTTTAAAATATACATAAATTATAAATAATTTGATATTTTTTATCGTTAAAATTTCACACAAAAAAAGCACATGATATGTTTAATATAAAGGTAAAACTCAATGGTTTAAATCATATAATATACCTAGATTATTATATCATTCCATAATTTTTAATTCAACAATTCTTTTATAACAAAAATTTATTATTGGATTGAAAAATGTAATTCAACGCAAAATTATTGACACATAATTAGAAAGGAACAAAACACAAAATTGATGGTAAACTTTTGCAAAATATTCAGAGTTATAATAAAATATAACCGTTTTAGATAAGCAAATAATACAATACATTTTGTATTCACATTTTCTTCAGATAGGTTTAGTCCCTTTAAAAAGAAAGGTTCACTAGTAAATATTATGAGTATTTTAGAATATGTTTTTTTAAGTGACTTCATTAATGATTTATATTTAAGAATAAAATAACATTAATTTTAAAAAGGGTTTAATAGAATTATAAAGTTTTTCGCAATTTATTTGTACATAATCTAATCAGTGTTTCCTAAGGTTTATAAATTATTTAAATAGCTTCTTGTAAGACTTTTGTATAAGGATTTAAACAAGATACACCATCTACATAAGAAATAGAAAATGAGATAAACAAATTGTTTTATACTAATTTCATTCAAATTGAATTACGTTTAACTCTCTTTTAACTAAATTTTAAAATATTTCATCATAATAAGTAAGCAAGACGTTACAAAGAAATATCATTTTATTATTACTTTTAGCTTACACAATTAATTATATAATGTAATTTTTAGAAAATTCTTTCTATTTACCTCTAAAAAAAAGAAGAAGAAAAATATTAGTTAATAACTAAGGTACAAGATCTTGTAGGATTTAAGATCTTGGTTTGTTTGTGATAGAAATATCAAACATTTATTCATCTTGTAGCACAAATTTCTGAAGTGCTTAGTCACCGGCCTCAAAGAAGCTTAAAGTACTTGACATGACAAGAAGAAATTAACATTAATATAACCAAAACCAAATCACAGGTGGTCTGGTTACTAAAGAAGAAGAAGAAGAAGAACCTCGTGCATGCGTTTACATGCATGCAAGCACGCTACATCCAAGACGAAAATCACACAAATAATTAAATTTTAACAAAAATGACACAAACCCTTGAGTACATACTCCTATGTTTTTTTCATGGATTGTTCAATTTAACCTGAGCCTCCAAGAACAGCCTTGAGCTTCTTGACGACAGCAGCATCAATGAAAGTGGTCTGGGTGATGAGTTCAGTGGGGAAGTCACTCTTGAACAAAGCGAAGTCGAGAATCTGGAGGCCAGGGTTGGCACTGCTGAAGCTCACAAAAGCTAAAGCCTGGGAGTTACCAGAGTTGATTTGGAAGTGCAGCAAGCCCTGAGGGAAAACCATGATGTCACCCTTTTCGAGGGTTTTGAGGTAGACATTGTTGCCGGAATCAACGAATCCAGCACAGATTTGACCTTCCACAACCACCAACAGTTCTGAGGCTCCAGGGTGTGTGTGGAGTGGGATAACCCCATCTGGTGCCAAGTCCAAACGTGCGGCAGAAATGCCGAGGCCATTGACGCCGGGGAACTGAGCATCAAATGCTGGAGTCACTGCAGCTTTGATGATGTTTGAGGTGTTGCCAGCAGTGGCGAGGCCAGAGTAGGCAAAGTCATTCGCTGTCACGTGTGCAGGGTTCTTGCATGAGTAGCCTGCAGGGCCATTGGGAGCTGTGAAATCTGCCACGCAGAAATCTACCACAGAAGCGTGGGAGAGAGAGAATAAACTCAAGAAGATGATGCTCAGAACTATCTTCATTGTTGTTCTTGATGAGGTTGTCTGTGTGTTATATCGGAGTGGCTAAGGTGGGAGATTTAGTTCTGTTATATATGAGTGGAAGTGTTGATATAGATATTTGTTAAGTGTGGATAGATTTTTGTTACATGTCTTGTACGTGGAAACGACAGATTCTGAGCTAAGTCCGGTGCATGTGAATGACAACTTTTTTCTTCCAGGATAACAACAAGAAGTGTCTTTTGGCTTGAAATGGATGTGAAAAACAGTAACTTCTAACACTCTATAATTAGACAGTAAAAGATGTATAGAGTGGAAATTTGATGCATTGTTGGTGGATTTTGAGTGAGGGAAAAGGTAAAGAAGATGAGGGTGGTGGTGGTCCATGCAGAAGCACATGGCATGGGGAAGAAGAAGACGTTTTGACAGCTAGAAGGAGCCTCTGCAAGTCTTGAAAACTTACATATCTGTGGTCATCTTGAATTCCCCATCTTGCAGGGAACCCAGTGTTCTACTTTACCAAACCATAAAATTTGTCTGAATAATTTGTTTTTCTCTTGAGGTGAAGAGGATCATTCTGCACATATTCTGCCAAGTCTGCTATAGGAACCTCCTATCCCTATATCATACAAATTATGTTGGATGGACACTCTGCAGCAAAGGATAAGGCTTTCCTTCCAATTGGCCATTCGTTCAAAATGGGTGTGTCATTCATGTCACTCTCATTGTCATCAAATTAGCTTTTCTATTGTCAGTGTACGAAGTGTTACCGAGAACCATCATTCTTAACCGTTGCATAACTTCTCGAAATCACGGTTTGAGGAGGTGTGTTGAAAAGTTGAATACTTTGATGAAAAATAAGTTAAAAATCTATTAAGGATAAAATAATTTCAATAATAATATATAAATATGAGAGCAGATCTTATTTTATAAACTAGCTTTCGATTAGTCTTAAAATCTATTTTTTAACCTAACTCTTGGATTCTGAGATATTTTTGAATCTCAAAGACGTGTCTAGAAAAAGTTGCAGATTGTCATTCACATTTCTGCACAAATTACAGCTGCACTGCGCTTTCCTAATTTGTAAACTTTCTCATATATATATATATATATATATGTTTCTGTATATATATTCCGACTATAAATGATAAGTTATAGACTGGTAAATAAAGAAAGTATTATTTATGGAAGAGAAAATTTTGTAGAAACATGTCACTTTTTATGTGAAAATATTACCACGACGCATTTGTGAAAATCTGGTGTACAATTCGTTGAATTGCAAGGCAGTGGAAAACGACTACTCTGAAATGTTGTAATTTTTTTTTTCTTAACTCTAAAACAAGTCAACATAGTTAAATATTAAATTCTAAAATAAATATTAATTTTAGATTATTTAGTTTAAATTTATCATTCTAGAAGAAATATTTTAAAATATTTTCGGAATGCATAGTTTTTTATTTATTTTGGAAAGTACTTTCTGAAAAATGTAAAAATGCTATTTTTCTCAATGTGATAGGAGGTGTACACAGAAATTGTGAAGGTGGAAAAATTAAAGGCCCGAACTTTTCGGGCGTCCAGTCCATTTTTAGTTCTTGCTTTCTGCAGTTACATCACTACTAATTGCAACCTATACTGACAAAAAAAAGTTAAAATACTACCTCTCATTACACTAAATTCCAGAGAGAATATATGTTGAGAAAATAATTATTTTAGATAATATTATATATATTTTGAAAATATTGTTCCATAAATTTTATTTCAGAGAACTTGTTTTGGAATTTTTCTCAAAATTTGTATTTCAAACAAAAATCTTGTTTTAAAAATTTTATTCTGAAAATCATATTCCAAAAATTTTAAAAAAAAAATAAAAAAACTTCTGAAATAAATAATCCAAAAGTCATTTTTATAAGAGTAAAATAGTTATTTTCAAAAATTACGAGCTGCCCGAATTAAATTATTGAGATGTAAGAATAAAAAGCCTCCATTTTGATGTCACGTGATTATTTGTAGTCCAAACAACGACAACCCATTAGCGTTAATATAATCATCAAAAAGCCTTTTTTTGTTTTCTTTTTCTTTTCGCAAAAGTATTCTTAATTAATTTGGGTCTATCGAATAGGCCCAATTTTTGTGAAAGAAGGTAATTACGTCGTTTGATCGGTTTATGGTACGTTTTATTTTATCAAACTCAAATTAATTCGACTGGATTAAGAATGCCTTTATTTGATTATCGGATTTCACATTTTACTTTATTTTAGAAATCAGAGAATGTGTTTTATGTTATTATTTCTAATAATCTATATTAAAAAAATAATGTTACATTACAAATACAAGGAAAAAGAATGAATAAGAAGAATAATGGTTATTTTGCATTTCAGGGTCAATTTAATGTTAAATTTGTAAAATATGATCCATTAAAATTTATTTTGTCAAATAGGATCAAATTATGAGGGTGGATGACGATATTATAGGTGAAGTCGTCCTCCACCCAACCGGTTTCTCATGTTTTTTTTCAAAAAAACAAAGTCGGCATATGTAAAGATGATTTTTGTCTATGTGAGAAATGAAATCGTACTCTAAGATAACGACTTCACTTTTTCTTTTTTTAAAAAAAACATTTAACTCGTATGCAACCTCCTTGCCAAGTCCTCCAAAACCATCCAATCCCCAACTCACTCTCTTCACTCCACCCACCTCTCTCTTCTCACCACCCCTCTCACCTACAACTTAGTGCACCTTTCTTCAAACTTCGCCTTCGTCTACAACTTTGACCACCACTCTTGGAGGCACTTTCAGGGGTTCCATGCTTTCCTCAATGACAATTGCCTCCAGCAAGGTACTTTCTTTCACGGCGGCTTGTACTTCACCATCCCGAAACTGTTCTCCGTGATGCGTTTCGATTTGAAGAGTGGCAAATGGAAGAGCAACGTGGCTGAGTTGCCCCCACAATTCACTTCTCAAAATTAATTAATTAATTAAATACTTAAAAAAAAGGAAAAGTGAAGTCGTTACATTAGAGAACGACTTCAATTTTCACATAGGCAAAAATCGTCCTCACATAAGACGACTTTATTTTTTTGAAGAAAATAAAGAGAAACCAGTTGGGTGGAGGACGACTTCACTTGTAATGTCGTCCTCCACTCTCACAACTTAATCTTGTTTAGTAAAAAAAATTAACAGATCCTATTTTACGAATTTAACATCAAATCGACCCTAAAATACAAAAAAAAAATAATACACTAATTCAATACACTTAAAGAAAAACCCTAATTTTGTGAAGTGGGTGGTTACGTGGGAAGAAGTAAAGTGAATTGAGGTATATATGTTAGTTTGGATTGAACGTTTTGAACAGTTACCTCTCTATTTTGATGCTCATAAATAAAAGCATGCATTGGAAAATTGAACAATGTCTACAACACTAAGAGGCATGATTAGGACTAACTTTTTGCCAAAGTGGACCACAATTATCATGTGCATAGGTACCAAACATTGTGGTATAACATCAAAAAAATTAAAACACCAACCTTTGTTATTTGTTTTCTTTTTCTTTCTGTTTTTTACTTATTAGATTGAATTATGGAGGCTATTGAAAAAGTGTTACGTTAATAATTACCGAATGGACCGCATGTCGCAGAAAGTGGTTAGTTCCATGCCATTTTTCAACGCAATGTGCCTAACACTGCATGCTCAAATCAAAATAAATGACGTCAAAAAAGTAATGATCGGTGTGGAGGGATCGTAGGTTTTTCTTTATAAGAGAATTTTTCATTGTAAAAGTATTTTTTGTAGAATCTTAATTACTTGGTGTCGTAGATATATTGAATTTATTTAAAAAATAAAATTCGAAAATAAATGCGGATAATTTTTTTTTATATAAAACTAGTCAACACATATTTTCATATTTTTTAATTTTCAAAAAATTTAAGTTAAGATCAATAATAAATATATAATTATTTTTTAGAATAGTTATTAAATATAAAAAAATGTGTATAAAAATGAATTAAAATAATTATTTAAAATAAAAGAGATTTTTAGAATAATGGTTAAAAATAAATTATTTATAAAATAATTAATTTTTAAAATAATTAAGAATGAAATATGGAAATAAAAGAAAGAAAACGTTTTTTATATATTGTTACAGGTATAAGTTATTATTATTAAGAAAGGGGCATTTAATGTTTCCATATTAAAAAATAATAATAATATTAATAATGATATAAACATAAAAAAGTAGTTATTGTAATGTTGAAAAAGATGAGTGATTTATAATGTGTTACGTTATTGAAATGTTTAAATTTGTAGTTTTTTTTTCACTTTTAAAATAGGTTAAAATACCTTTTTGGTCCCAATTTTTGTCAAGTTTTTTCAAACAAGTCCTAATTTTGCTTTTGTGTTCAAATAGGTCCCAATTTTCGTCAATTTTGTTCAATTGGGTCCTTTTTTGCTAACACCGTTTAAATCATTAACGGCCATGAACAGTGACTGTCACGTGTCACTTCGTGATTTTTTTGAATTTTTTTTATTTTTATTTTTATTTTTTCAATTATTTTCAATTTTTTTCAATTTTTTTTTAAATTTTGTTAATTTTTTTTAAATGTACATGTGTCAACCTAGGAGTGTGCCACGTGTTACTTCGTGGTTTTTTTGAATTTTTTTTTAATTTTTTTTTAAAAAAATTTAAATTTTTTTTAATTTTTTTTTTAAATGTCCACGTAACCCAGTAGCGTGCCACATGTCAAAGTCAATGTTCTAAATTCAATTTGGTCCCTATATTTGTTATTTTTGTTCAATTAGGTCCCAATTTTTGTTAACATTAACCAATTTGGTTCCTCTCCAAATTAAAACCAAATTTAATTTTTATATTAAAATTCATATTTTTTATTAAATATCTTTATTTAATATATTAAAATTCACATCATTATAACTTTGATATAAAAATTAAATTTGGTCACATCTTCTATAGGGACCAAATTGGTTAATCTTAACAAAAATTAGGACCTAATTGAACAAAAATAACAAATATAAGGACCAAATTGAATATAGAATATTAACTTTGACACGTGGCACACTACTAGATTGACACGTGGACGTTTAAAAAATAATTCAAAAAAATAAAATAAAAAATTCAAAAAAACCACAAAGTGACACGTGGCACACTCCTGGGTTGACACGTGTACATTAAAAAAAAATAAAAAAAATAAAAAAATAAAAAAATTCAAAAATTCAAAAAAATTCAAAAAAACCACGAAATGACACGTGGCAGTCACTGTTCATGGTCGTTAATGATTTAAACGGTGTTAACAAAAAAGGACCCAATTGAACAAAATTGACGAAAATTGGGACCTATTTGAACACAAAACTAAAATTAGGACTTATTTGAAAAAACTTAACAAAAAATAGGACAAAAAATGTATTTTAACCTTTTCTTAATTCAATGTACATTTATGTAATGCAATTTTATTATTGTCTCTGACTTTTAGATTAATTAAGTTAAGAATATCATTGAAAGAAAAAAGGTAATATATACAAATAAAAAGAGCAATCTTCGTTTTTGTTAAAAATTGATAATGGACAGAAAAATGGAAAGTAGTTATTAAAGCCGAACTTTATTTTAGAAGATATAAGGTCAAACTTATTCTTTATGTATATACGATATTTTGATTATAACCTAAGTTAATGTCAGAATTTCGCAATTACTTCAAGTTCAAGATTAGTCATTTAATTGGATAGATCCAATAACAACCACTAAGACATGCTTAAATACTATATTGAATTTTATTAAACACAACCTAATTAAAAAAATAATAATAGAGAGAGAGAGTCTTATCTTGAACACTAAGTATACATGAATTTTTTTGACTAATTATCTTACACAATTTTCCTAGTTAAATTTACTGTTTTTGTGGATAGATATTTGAATAAATAAAAAGTAAATATGAATAACCATGTATTTTTTACTATTCAATAGTGGTGATTTCAAAAATAAGAATGGTTAAAATTTTTATGTTATATCGGATATGGAAATTAAAATTTTAACTATTTTGTTAATGCTTTTATAAAATGTACTGTTTCTTTAAAGAAAAAATCTATCATCTTTAATTTTTGTTTTAAAAAATTGAGTCGGTTTGTCGTTTTTTTTTTCTTGATTAGACAATACAAGTGAGATGGTAGTGGAGTAATAATCAATTTAGATTGATCAATCTTTTTTGAAGTTCATTTACATATATATATATATTATCTTTTAAAAAATTATACATTAAAAATATTTGAATAAATAAGTGAAGTAATTTAATGTATAAATTATAAAGGTTATTTTAACATGTAAATATAAATTATAATTAAGTTTAATTATTAATTTTATCTAAATTTAAAAACAATAAAATTAGATCATTTTAAAGATAAAAAAAAAAACTAAATTGAATTAAAATTTTAAATAAAAAATTTAAATTAAATTTTTTTAAAATTTTTTTTCAACCAAAGAAATATCAAATTGAACTTTTTAAAAAGTTGAAAACTAAATTGAATAAAAAAAAACAATAAAAAAATCAAAAGAAACCAAATCAATCTATCTAAAATTAAATCACTAATTTAACCTAATAAATGTTATAAACGATAAAATTCCTTCGATAAAATTGTCATTTAATAATATATATATATATATATATATATAATATATATATATATATTATTTCATTTTAAAATTTCATTTATATTTATTATTATCGTCTACTTTTAATATTTTATTATTTAAAAAACTTACAAGTAGTTGTTTTAAAAAAATGTGAGTGTGGAATATCATTTTTCGATGCACCAAGATAAAGGTAAGTTTAGAAAAACTTAAAATAAATATTTTTGTAAATAATTATTTTAAAAAATAAAGTTGGTATTGTTTTTCATTTTATTTAACAAATATTTAACTAAACAAACAACTTTCTGTTGTTTTAATGTGTTTATTTTGAAAACACAGTTTTCTAATTTTAATATGGAAGTTCTATCTATTTATTGAATAAGTACTTATTTTGAAAAAGACTTATTTTAAAAATACCTATTTCAAAATTTAATAAAAATAAAAGAAAAATAATTATTTTAAAATATAAATATTAGGCAAACATATAAAAGATTAAAATATGTAATTTTAAGAAAAAAATTAAAGAACAATAAACTCACCCAAAACTAAGTTAACCCATGTTGTTTGTTTCCGAAACATTTGACAATGATTAAAGACAGCAACACAGTTGCTAAAAACTTCTAGAGTTGCCTCTTTTGACCATGGAAGAAACAAAGAAGAATTGAAAGCATTGAAAATCGAATTGGAATTCGTCACACTGGTTAATGGATTCAACTCAAACTACAACATGGTAAACAAGTAAAATATGATTATACCTATGAAAATTAAAGATGATTGTTTCGAACAAGTTTTAAAAAACGACTTGAACAATATTTTTGTACAAGTACACGAGATTCCTAAGTATGGAAATTCTTAAGAGATGGAGAAAGAAGCGAAACATCGACATTTCAAGAAAATGGACAGAGCATTTAGGATACCATTATGGAACTTCATTATGCTACCTATGATTTTGACCGCTCCAAGGACAGAACATTATTCTTTTTAGTGAGAAACATGATTATTTAATAGTTTTAACAGTAAAGAAATAATAAAAAAAAGTGGTAAAGAAGAAAATTATTAAACATGAATTTTAAGTTTATCTTACAAAACTGAATTGTAATATAATGTTTACATTCACTTATATATTATAAATTGACTCACCTTTTTTATGTTTAGACATATACATTTTTAGTCTCCAAAGTTTCCAACCTAAGACTAGACATCAATAGATATATATTCGATAGTGAGTGAAAATAAACATCAATAAATTTTACTATAATAGACTTTAATTTATAACTCTGACATGTTAAAAAATAAATTTTAAGTTTAATTTAATTTTACAAAATTAATTTGTAAAATTAAATTTACACACACTTATATATTATTAATTGAGTTTATTTCTAATTAACATGACATTTGAAAAATGGTTTCTAATTTCATTATTGTAGTTTACATTATTTTTGTTTTATTATTACTTTTTCTCCATAACCAGCACAATAATAAATTATGTCAATTTAAGTTCATATGTTGTAAATAAAATTATAGTGTTGTTTTTATAAATAAATGAATACATATTATATTCGTTGGAACGTAGACTCGTGTAAAATGTGTGTGTGTGTTTTCTTTTTTCTTTCTTTCTCACATTATGTCATTCTTGTTCAGTCTGGTTCGTCCGGATTTTCGTGTTTATTTGGATCGTTGGACAAGTCCTGGTCATCGGACTCGTTTGAGTCGTTGTGCTAGTTTAGGTCGTTGGGCCCATTGGGCCTGTTTATCTTGTTGTATATGTCCGACTCGTCGGGCCTGTCCGGCACAACGGGCCCATCCCGCTTGTCGGGACCATCCGGGTCGTTGGGGTCGACCTGTCCTGATCGTTGTGTTTGTCCAAGTCGTTTGACCCGTCCGGATCGTCAAGCCCGTTCTAGTTGTCGTGTTCGTCCATATCATCAAGGACGTTCGGATCGTTGGGTCTGTCCGGGTTTTCGACTCTATACGAGTTTTCAAGTCTATTTGGGTTTTCGGGCCCATCCAAGTCATCGTGCTTGTCTGGGTCGTCAGGTCTGTTCGGATCACCAGACACGTTTACGTCTTTAGGCCCGTCTAGTTTGTAAGGTCGGTTCGGCCCGAAACTTATTCGTGCTTCATAACCGTTCGGGTCTTTGCGCCCGTCTGGGTCTTCGAGCCCGTTCGGGTCATAGGGTTCGTCCGGATCGTCAGGACCGTCTGGGGCTTCGGACTTGTCTGGATTATCATATTTGTTTTGCTCGTTGGGCCTTTTTGGGTCTTCAGACTCGTCCGGGTCGCTCAATTTGTTCTTTGACTTTAGCTCACTCTTCATTAAGTTCCTTTTAGGGGGGTTTCAAATGAGGGGCCAAAAAAAATCTAAGCCCCAAAGTCGCCTCTCTAGTGGGTTAGGACTGGCCCATAGGCTAGGTGCCAAATTGACACATCCAATTGTTCTTTTCACCTTTCTTTTGTCACTTCCAAAAAGTCAAAGTAGTGGTTACTAAATCTACGAACGAAAAATATTTTTCTTTTACTAATTATGATTAACTAATTATTTTGTATACTAACTTCTTCGTGTATAAGTTGTAAGGGTACTAGTTTTATTCTTCTTGAGATAAGTTTATTTAAAAAGTTGAATTAAATTCTCTTCCTAATAAACTCTTTCAAAAATAAGTAATTTGCTTTCACGAGTAGTCTTTCTCTTAGCATATTTCAAGTATACAAGTTATTGAACTCTATATTTTTTCCAAAATGTAACTTTTATAGTGGCCCATTTACTTATTTCATGATTAAGATTAAAAGAGGGCGGAGTCAAAACTCGTTTTCGTTTTATTAATGTCATACTCATTCTTATCATTTTAAATTATCACTTGGTATAAATACATGTTTGTGTCAAATATAGAGGTAGATAAATCACTAATGAAAAAGGTAAAATAACAATAACGATTATCAAAATTAAATCAACATTATTAGAGATAATAAAATATATATATAAATTATGCATAATAAAATTATTAACATAAAAATTATAAACAATGGTTTACCTCAATCATCATACAAAAATATTTTTTAAAGTAAAAGACATACATTTGGATAACATTATTACGATAATATATATAAATTAAGACTTCATACCAATCACATGTTCCTTGATAATAATTTTATTGAAAAACAACAAATAAACAAAAATACAAAGAAATATAGGAACGAAATAAAAACTCATGCAATAAAAAAAAATCTATAATAGTATAAGTCAAACCTATTTCTATATAAATATAGTTTTACACATATCATCACAAGAAAATTATGAGATAGTGACAAATTTTGACAAAAAAATATATTTAGAAACTAATTTAAAAACTAATTTTTTAATTAGAGACCAATTTTTTTAATAGTGAAAACATAATATTAGTGACTAATTTAGAGACCAATTCATAATAAAAACTATTTTACTTACCAATTTATAGACCAATTATAGTTTTTTTAACTATTTTAGTTACCAATAATTCTTAGTTTATAAATTAGTATCTAAATTGGTTAGTATAGTAATATAATGACTAATTATTTTTTGTCACTAAAATTTTTCATTAATAAAAAAAATTATTATAATATATATATACATATTTTCAAACCACATACTATCTTGCTAAGCTACAAAAATAGCTCACCTTAATCATTATAACATATTTTATACAAAAAAATATCATTATTTTCTTAAAAAAACCAAACAATATTATCCCTTAAACATGATTAGAACTCTCATTTGTCCACCTAAAGGAAGTCCACTTAATCTAAAAGCTCTAGTAGATAGTTAGTTATACCAAGTTTTAAAAAAATTAGATGCATTAACTCGTCTCAATCAATTGAGTTAGGTGCATAATGTGAGCTTTTTTACACATAAATAAATATTAATCTCTCTCTCACATATACACACATGTTCACTCCTAAATAGCTTCTAATCAAACTTTGTTTTCTCTATAATTATCTATTACTAGCCTAATCAACTATTTAGTTACGTGAATGAATCAAATCCACTCATTAATTAGTTAAAAAAAAAAAAAATCCTTGTGACGTGCCTTTGTGACTTCACCTTCCACATGATTTACTTTCTTAATTACAATTTTTTTTCCCTTAAAGGTAAACAAAGTGTTTACGATACTTCTCTTCAACGTAAAGTGGCAGTGTAACAAATCTCAAGCAACACCGATTAAACAACGTAAAAACTCAGTTTTATTCGTATGTTCAGAAAATAAAAGATTCAAACGAAGAAAAAAAGAATAATAAAAAAAAGAGTGTGTCAAATGTGGGGTTTCCAATGCGGAGTTCTCGATAGAACCCTGATTAATCCGGCATCAACCATGGCACCAAACTTTTGCAGAATCGTTCACATCATATTCTCCAATCTCTATGTTTTTGTAATTTTTTAATTATTTTGACTTTCCGGTTTTTTTTTTTTCGACGAGTTTCTTCATTATGTAACGTAAGGGAGCACCCTCTCCATTTTAAATTGTATAATATTCAAAACAAAAAGTATATAACTTAATCAATGAAAAATTACAATTAATATAAATTTTAAGATTCTCATTTATACAAATTATTAAACCTACCATGTATATAATCAAATGAAAATTTTTAAAAAATAATTAATAACCTATATCTAAAATATGTAAGATTATATCCAATTCGTTTTGAAATAATGAAAAACATAATTTTATATATGAATGTGTAAAACGTTTTACCATTGAGTCCTCTAATAAAATTTATGCGATCATCTTTTGTAAAAATATAATTTTAAAGATCAATTTGATCCTATATCAATACTATTTTATTACTAAAATATAATATATTTAAATATATTTAATTAAACTTTTGTTTATTTGAAGTATTAAATTCATGTAAATTATCATATTCAACCACCCATTTACTTTTTTTTATAAAATATTTCATAGTGTGTTAAATATTTCACATTGATTATTGTTTTTTAAAATTGAGTTAGACCGAAAACATCTCTTACCATATTAAAAGTGTATACAACATTTTTTTTTTTACTTTTATTTTATATTCTATGATCTAAATTTTATTTAATAATAATAATTTTCTAGTTTCTATTCACGAGAACAATTTCAACAAATGTATGTCTTTTGAAATGTATACTTTTTTTTTTCCTTTCTAGAAAATGGTGATATATCAAAGTCACAAGAATCATTAAAGAAGATACTATCACTTCATGACATGCACGAGAGGACCCATACTATTTCAAACACTTGATAATCAAAGTGGTTGGGATCACCATTTCAGTTCTCTTCAGTTCAATATTTATATTAAAGTTTAATTTAATATATATTTTAGATGAAAAAAAAATCCTTTTACATTTCAAAATTTTAAAAAATAAAGTACATCACATACCATTAATGTTATTTATCATAATTACACTTTTATTTTGTTAAACCTAATTTCTCTTCTTGCACATGTTACACAATACAATATAATGATTAAAAATAAAGATATAATAACATAATATATATATATATATATATATATATATATATATATATATATATATATATATATATCAGTTGCCCCTTTAATCTGATCCTGCATCATATGTTAAGACTCCCACGCGAAAAAAAAAAGGTCCACATGCCACCATGCATACGAATACACCGTTCAATTATTAAAGACGATGATGATTCATTGTTATTATTTTATAGATTATATTTTATATGAATCTAAATTTCCAACTATTGTTCGTTTAATTTTAATTTAATTAGTAAGATGTTTTTTTAATGTAAAAGTTCATATAAATAAAATCTAATAAAGATATTAAATTAATTTCTTCATAAAGCAAATTTACGTAAAAGTTAAAGGAATACAAAAAAAGAGTCTCGTATTTTATGTTTTTTAAGTTTATACAAAATATAATATTATTTTGTGGTAAAATTCATTTATTTATTTTTTGTAGAAGTGTTAATTAAGAGGCTACTTTAAACAAGTACAAATTATGAAATTCATGTCACAAGAAAACGAGTTTGTATACTATAAAACTTTTTTATTTATTTTGAAGTATATTTAAATTCTGACAACTCACTCAAACTAAAAAGAGGGTCTGAAACTACCATGCCCAGATGCTGAAACAGCCTTTAAATAAATTGAAGAAAGTGTGACAGTATTAAGAGGGAAAGCGAGGGTTCTCCTAACGTAATCAATAATTGTTTTTTATAAGTTAATTTTAATTTGTGTATAAATAGCAATATAAATTTAAAAGTTTAATTTTGAACTATATTTTTTAAATTGTATATTTATGTATATCTAATGTCCACATCATGTTGCGTCATCTTTTGTGATCTCTATCCAAATTGTGGTAAAGAAGAAATTTAAGATACGGAAACATTGGCCACATTAAAGCTACCTTTGCATAGGATTCATAATGGAACAAGATCTTCTATCATACCTAAAATCTCTCAATTTTTTTTTAATGGCATTTAGAGGTGTCAAACACTCACCAACTTTACATTTTTTTCACCATTACCCATGTATTTCTATGCAAACTTAGATGAAATATAAATTTATAGCAGTGGAAATGGTATCAAAATAAGGAAAATATGTAGATTGATTAAGCATCAATTTGGATAATATATGAATTTTAAATGAAATATTAAAATTATAAATAATAAATAAATTTTTGAATTTAGTATCATGATGAATATTTATCAGTACGCTTTAGTGAGGATTAAATCCACAACTTCTTTTACTCTTCTTCTTAAACTTACTTAATTATTTTTATTTATCCAAATTAACCACTAAGCCACATTATCATACCTTATACACTTTATTATGTGTTGAGTTGCGGAGAAAAGTTGTAACATATAGTTTAATATAACTAAAAAATCATGAAAGAATTATTCATCTCATTATTTTTAGAAGATGCAATTTTCACTTTAAAAATATATGAAAACAATATTTACGTGGTGTTAAGTGTCGTTCATTGAAAAAAAAAAATCTAAAATGTTTATTGATTGAATTAGTAATTTGGTCTTATATTTGGACATTTGATTCGTTTTAATTCATATATTTGTTTTTTTTCCAGTTTTTATTAATTAGAGTCAATGTAATCACATTCGTAAAATGAATGTTAGTTAACATAGTTTGTAGGTGATCACATATCCAAATCCTCTTATTTCGTTCAAGCCCATATTTTCGACTACACAATGTCATCGAGATTGTCTCATTAGAATCCAAAATTGACTCCTTTAAATCTAAGATATCCATTTTGTCTACTCATTTTGAATTTGTTCTCAAAACCCGTGAAGGACGACACTGATAGAAAAATGACTACACTGTCTCCATGTAAAAAGTACAAAAACTCAACTGAGTCAGGAAAAAAAAAAAAAAAAAAAAAAAATAAAAATTAACAAAAAAAAAAAA